>Ga0098055_1001086_pt1 | contig 15058 bp, 9 predicted proteins | sample 17_taG_FD_75107 | JGI IMG/M metagenome (GOLD analysis project Ga0098055, IMG submission 75107) | Marine viral communities from the Subarctic Pacific Ocean - 17_ETSP_OMZ_AT15314 metaG | ecosystem: Environmental > Aquatic > Marine > Oceanic | place: Pacific Ocean | collected 2015-01-18 | reverse complement strand
GATGTGAAAGATCGTAAGGCCAAGCTGCTAGAAGCTGCGGGGGTGACGGACAAGAAAGACCTGATGTCCAACCCGAAGTTCGCAGAGCTGTTAAAAGGTTTTGGCGTCAAGCCTCCAATGAAGATCAGCCCCACCACAGAGAAAGAGACGTTCGCGTTTGCTAAGAGTGACGAGGCGTTCAAACTTCTGTTGGAGCACGAGGATGATCGCGTACAGTCCTTGGTAGCCGCACGGCTCGGCACGAAATCCACGCTGGAAGAGACACGGACACAGCGGTTCATAGACATCGCTGACCGGGGGTGTCTGCCCGTCCCTGTAAGATACTACGCTGCGCATACAGGCAGGTGGGGTGGAGATGACAAGATCAACCTGCAGAACCTGCCCAGCCGTGGACCTAACGGTAAGAAGTTAAAGGGTAGCATCATCGCACCCGAAGGACATTCGCTCATAGATTGTGACAGTTCGCAGATTGAAGCGCGTGTGTTAGCGTGGCTTGCGGGGCAGCATGACCTGACCAAGCAGTTCGCAGATGGCGAGGACGTATACAAGTACATGGCGTCCAGTATCTATAACGTGCCAGTAGATGGGGTAAACAAAGACCAGAGGTTCGTGGGCAAGACTACCATTCTTGGCGCGGGGTACGGTATGGGTGCGCCGAAGTTCCAAGCACAGTTACAAGGCATGGGCGTCTACATAGAATTAGATGAAGCGCGGCGCATCATACAAGTGTATCGTGATGCCAACGGAGCTATCAGTCAGTTATGGCGAGACGCTAACAACACGGTGCAGTATATGCAGCGCGGCGACAGTTTACAGTTTGGTAAGGAGGGCGTGTTAAAAGTAGACGCACAGAAAAACGCCATCGTATTACCTTCTGGCCTACCTATGTTCTATCATGCGCTGGCAGCGGAGCAGGGTGAACGAGGTCCAGAGTATACCTATAAGACCCGAAAAGGTCCGAACCGTATATACGGTGGTAAGGTGGTGGAGAACGTGTGCCAAGGGATTGCACGGTGCATCATAGGCCACCAAATGTTACTTATTGCCAAGAGATACAAAGTTGTGCTAACAGTACATGATAGCGTTGTGGCCTGTGTAGCTGACGACGAGCTGGATGCGGCACGGGCGTACGTCGAAGAATGTATGAGCCAGACGCCTGACTGGGCCAACGGACTACCGATCACCTGTGAGAGTGGCACGGGCAAATCATATGGAGAATGCGAGTGACAAAAGTATGGCCGTGGTCGTTCAGTAAGATCAAAGACTTTGAACAGTGTCCGAAGCAGTATTACCACAAACACATCTTGAAAGAGGTGCCGTTCGTGCAGACCGAAGCTATCTTGTACGGCAACGAGTTCCACAAGATGGCGGAAGACTTCATTGGTAAGGACGTACCTGTCCCGGGTAAGTTTAGTTACGCAACCAAAGCCCTAACATCTTTGAAGAACAGGCAGGGTGACAAGCTCTGTGAAATAAAGATGGGTCTAACAGAGAACCTAGAGACTTGTGACTTCTACGCCTCTGATGTTTGGTTCCGCGGGATTGCTGACTTGGTGATACTGGATGACGAGGTGGCAACAGTTGTGGACTACAAGACAGGCAAGTCTTCTAAGTACGCAGACAAGGGGCAGCTAGAGTTAATGGCTCTGGCCCTCATGGCACGTTACCCACAGATCAAGAAAGTTCGCGCTGCCCTGCTGTTTGTGGTGTGTAATGACTTGGTGAAAGACACCTACATGGAGTATGATAAGAGTAAGCTGTGGGAGAAATGGCTCGGCAAGTATGGGCAGATGGAGACCGCAGCGAAGGAAGACATGTGGAACGCACGACCTAACGGGTTATGCAGACGCTACTGTCCTATCATTGAATGTGTTCACAACGGAGCAAACTGATGCCATACAAAAACCCCAAAGATCGTCCCAAGCAAAAGAACGCGCCCGTAGGTAGTAAGACGTTTGAAGCACGTATGGAACGCCAGCGCGCACGCCGAAAGATGGACCGCACCAGCAAAGATGCTAACAAGAACGGCAAGGCTGACAAGCGCGAAGGCAAAGACGTTAGCCATAAGAAAGCCCTGTCTAAGGGTGGTACAAACAAAGACGGTGTGACTGTGGAGAGCCGCAGCAAAAACCGCGCACGGAACTACAAAAAGAAAAAGTGATTTAGGGATTTCCCTAAATAGGAGAACACGATGCAGATTATAGATGGTAAGGCGTTGCTGTTGAAGCTACGCAACCCGAGACGTGTCACTGAGGTGATACCGAAAAGCAAAGCTGTGGAAGACCACGAGGTGTTGGTGAAGTGGGGCATCGACGAAGCTCATAGCCTGCGCAAGCTAAACATTGACGTGCCATCCCCGATCAACGGTAGGTACGAGTGGACAGGTAAATACGCGCCGTTTGACCACCAGAAAAAGACCGCTGCGTTCTTCACCATGAACCAGAAAGGGTTTTGTTTTAACGAACAAGGTACAGGCAAGACCGCCTCTGCCATATGGGCCGCTGATTACCTGATGAAACAAGGTAAGATCAAACGCGCTCTTGTTATATGCCCGTTGTCTATCATGGACAGTGCGTGGCGTGAGGACTTGTTTACGTTTGCCCCGCACCGCAGTGTAGACATCGCGCACGGCAGTTCCAAGAAACGTAGAGAGATCATCGAGCAAGGTGCTGACTTTGTGGTGATAAACTATGACGGTGTTGAGATCGTAGCTGATGCGATCATAAACGGTGGCTTTGACCTTATTATTGTAGACGAGGCCACACACTACAAGAACGCGCAGTCTAAACGGTGGAAAGTTCTTAAACGGTTGGTCACTGAAGACACATGGCTGTGGATGATGACAGGTACACCCGCCGCACAATCTCCACTTGACGCTTATGGGTTAGCTAAGATGGTCAACCCCAGTGCAGTGCCGAGGTTCTTTGGTTCGTTCCGTGACATGGTTATGACCAAGGTAACGCAGTTCAGATGGATAGTGAAACCTCACGCATCCGACACGGTGTTTAACATATTGCAGCCTGCCATACGCTTCACCAAAGAAGAGTGTCTTGACCTGCCCGACATGACATACGTCAAGCGCGTGGTCGAGCTTACACGCCAGCAGAAAAAATATTATGACATGCTCAAGAAGAGTATGACCATGACTGTGGGCGATGACGAAGTGACCGCTATGAACGCGGCGATCATTATGAACAAGCTCCTGCAAATCTCTGCTGGTGCTGTGTATACCGATGATGGTGACACGTTAGAGTTTGACATCAAGCACAGATACAAAGTCTTGAAAGAAGTGATTGACGAGAGCAGTCAAAAGGTTCTTGTGTTTGTACCGTTCAAACACACTATTGACATATTGACCGACAAGCTGCGTAATGACGGAGTTGCTACTGAAGTAATTCGGGGGGACGTACCTGTAGCAAAACGAACCGATATATTTAAGCGGTTCCAGAATACTCCCGATCCAAGGGTGCTAGTCATCCAGCCGCAGTCCGCGGCGCATGGTGTTACGTTAACTGCAGCGAACACGGTGGTGTGGTGGGGTCCAACCTCCTCCTTGGAAACATATGCCCAAGCTAACGCACGGGTTCACAGGTCGGGCCAAAAGCACCGATGCACCGTTGTGCAGTTGCAAGGCTCTGCTGTGGAAAAGCGTGTTTACTCACTATTAGATAACAGAATAGACGTACACACAAAAATGATAGACTTATACAAAGAAATACTTGACTAGGGTATTTTATACCACTAGATTATAATTCTCGTTACTAGAGGAGAACGCAAATGACGGATCAGTCCGACATACCTGCGGATAAACTGACAAAAGCCTACATCAAGCTACGGGCAAAAAGAGCAGAACTATCCGCACGGTTTAAAGAAGAAGATGGAGCGTTGGTACGCCAACAGGAAATCTTAAAGAACGCGCTGCTTGACTACTGTGAGAACCACAATGTTGAAAGCGTTAGAACCTCCGAAGGTTTGTTTTTCAGGTCTACTAAAACAAAGTATTGGACCAGCGATTGGGAGCAAATGTACAACTTCATTAAAGAGCATGATGTACCTGAGTTCTTAGACAAACGGTTGAATCAAACCAATGTCAAACAATTCTTAGAGGAAAACCCAGACGTACTGCCGAAGGGTATGAACGTAGATACCGAGTATGTCATATCAGTAAGGAAAAAATAATGGCAGAACCATTTGTACCAATAGAGGATTTGGCAAAGCACTTTGCAGTGTCTATTTCCACTATCCGTGCGTGGGTACGACAGGGGCATATCCCTAAGTCCACGTATATTAAGATCGGTAATACTTACCGTTTTAACAAGACTTCTGTGACCGAAGCCCTAACAGGTAAAGCCATGGAAGCCGAACAGGCCGAAATTCGTAATGAGCCTGTAGAAGAACAGTTGGAGTTTAACTTCGACGCCGACACAGACGTATAAGCCAAAAAGGAGAACGACATTGGCAGACACTTATATCATTGAAAACGTAGAAGCACTATGGCCAAAGCTAGATCAGACGTACGCGTTTGATAAGAAGGCCAACCGTAGTATGCCTTGTGGCCCACGGGATGCTAACGCAGAGTTTTCCATTGCTTTCCGCATGGACAACGCCACTGCAAAAGGTTTGTTCCAAGCCATGAGCGCAGCGTACGTGGCGAACCGTGAAGACAAGTGGGCTGATAAACTAGCCAACCCGTTTGTTAAAGACGATAACGGCACCATCACGCACAAGGCCGTGTTGAAGGGTTCGTATGGTGGACAGGTAACAAACAAGCCAGCCCAATACGACTCGCAGGGTAACATGCTACCAGAAGACTTTCAGTTGACCACGGGCAGCACTGTTAGCGTAGCGGTTAAGCTGGTGCCTTACGACTTTGGGGGTAAGCAGAGCGTGTCACTACGCATCAACGCTGTGCAGGTTATCAAGTATATTCCGAAGGAACGCGCCAACCCGTTTGGTGCCGTGGACGGTGGGTTCGTCATGGAAGACCCAAACCCGTTTGCACCGAAACCAAAAACAAACAACGTCTTGGCTATGAAGCCCTCCGTAGAAGAGGATAGCGACGACATGTTTGCAGCAGAGCCAGTGAAGAAGACCGTTAATAAAGCGGCTCCAGCTCCAGCGTCTAAAGGTGATTTGAACGACATCGTGGATAGCATGTTCGACGACGAGTAGATACAAATCCACGGCTGCTACGGTGGCCGTGGTTACTCTTATGGTATGAGTGGTAACAATGATAAACAAAAGATTTTTAGATTTGGTGTTGGCGCACGAGGGTCACTACTGTGTGTGGGCTTTGAAAGGCGCTAAACCAAACGAACAGATCAAACAGAAATTTTACTCGTCTACTGATGAGGTGCTACAGGCAGCACGTGATCTCGACGCAAACGGGTGGAACGCTTTTTTTGCAATGGGCACGTTCTTTGAGGCTGGGTCTCGCGTAGCCACCAACATGCAATGGATGAAGTCTTTTTTCTTGGACTTGGACTGTGGACCGAACAAAGAGTTCCCGTCTCAAGAGGTGGCGATTGAAGAGCTACGTGTGTTCTGCGAGAACAACGGTCTACCTACCCCTACACTTATTAACTCTGGACGTGGTGTGCACGTTTACTGGATACTGTCCGAACCTGTGTGTCGAGCAGACTGGTGGCCTGTAGCTGAACGACTGAAGAGGCTGTGCGCCGAGCAAGGATTTGATGCTGACCCGTCTCGAACATCCGATGCCGCTGGCGTATTACGTGTGCCAAGCACTCACAACTACAAGTATGCTGAACCCCTACCTGTAGAATTTTATGGGGTGGAAGAACCGACCACTGTAGACTTCGACAAGTTTTCGGTTTTGTTAGGGGGTGACCCGATACCAGTACCCCAGAAACGCGAGGCATCTGCGACAAGCGCGTTTAGAGAAGCCATGCAACAAAACTACAAAGGTAGCTTTCGGCGTTTGTTGTTGAAGACCAAGAACGGTACAGGCTGCGCACAGATAAAACACATAATCAAAAACCAAAGCACTGTATCACACGACTTGTGGAGGGCTGGGCTGTCTATAGCTAACGTGTGTGAGGATGGCGCAGAGGCAGCGCATGTAATGTCATCGGAGCATGAAGACTACGATACTCAAGCCACACTGCGTAAAATGGAAGACACAGGCGGTCCACAGTTCTGTAGTACGATAGAGCGTTTTAACCCCGAAGGATGCGAAGGTTGCCCCAACAAGGGTAAGATAACAACCCCTGCACAGTTAACTAAGGAGGTCAAAGAGGCTACACCCGAAGACAATGTCATAGAGGAAACAGATGGGGAGGATACGAAGACCATAACGATCCCTGCTCTACCTAAACCGTACTTTCGGGGCCAAAACGGTGGCGTGTATTTACGTAGCGCAAACGAAGATGGCGACACAGAAGAAGTATGTATTTACCACCACGACTTTTACGTCACGCGCAGATTGCATGATGTGGAGCTTGGTGAAGTCATAGCGTTTGCACTGCATTTACCACGGGACGGAGTACGTGACTTTGTTGTCCCATTGTCGAGTGTTACTTCAAGAGAAGAGTTTCGCAAACACATGTCTATGCAGGGCATAGCAACATTCGGGAAGGACGTAGACAAACTGATGACATACACAGCTACATGGATACAGGAATTGCAGCAAACCACGACCGCCAGCGAGGCGCACCAGCAATTTGGTTGGGTGGATGACAAGAAGATGGACGAGTTTGTGTTGGGCGACCAACTGATTACCGCGACAGGTATGGAGTACAACCCACCCTCCGCAAAAACCTCGGGGTATATAGAGAAGTTTAAACACACAGGTACGCAAGCGCGTAGCAGAGAGCTGCTTGATTGGTACAACCGTGATGGTATGGAGCTACATCAATTTACCGTATGTGGTGGCTTTGGCACTATACTCATGCCACTTTCGGGTTTGTACAGTCTAGGCGTACATCTGTACGGCGAAACAGGTGGTGGTAAAACAACTGCCATGTATGCAGCGTCATCTATATGGGGTGACCCTCGTGGGCAGATAGCCACGGGAGGAGATACAGTTAACTCGAAAATGAACCAAGCGGAACTTATGCACAACCTGATGTTAAATACAGACGAGTTGACAAACTTTACTCCTAAAGAAGCATCAACGTACTCATACCAACTGTCTGAAGGAGTGCAGAAAAACCGCATGGCGGGTGGAGGTAACCACGAACGTGTTAGGGGTAAGCCTTGGCGGTTGCTGGCGTTTTCTACAGGCAACGTGAGTATGTACTCGCAAATGTCTATGTACAAAAACAACACTAAAGCCGAGATGCAGCGTTTATTAGAGCTTAGAGTAGATGAGATGCCTCGCGTTCCTGTTGACCAAAAAGAAGCGGATGCACAGCTTAGGGACATACAGTTAAACTACGGTCACTTTGGGCCAGAGTTTGTGCAATATGTCATAAACAACAAAGAGACTATCGCCGCAGATTATGCGCGGATAAAGACCGAGCTAGACAAAGCGGCAGGGCTTAACAACGTCAACCGTTTTTGGTCTGGTGGGTGCACAGCTATATTGACCGGAGCCTTGGTAGCTAAACGTCTAGGCATAATATCTTATGACCTAAAGAAATTATTTAAGTGGGTGGTTAACCAGTTAATTCGGGTCAAATCATTTGTGGATGACAGCACTGCATCAGTACAGACACTGGTCACTGAGTTTACGACAGAGCACTGGGGCAGCATACTAAAGATCAAAAGCACGGATACCGCACAATCTGCGGAAGGTATCTCGCCTTTGGTTATCCCCGATCAAAACCCAAGAGGTTCATTGGTTGCGCGGTACGAGACAGATACAAACATGCTCTTCATTGTACCTAAACCATTTAAGCAATGGCTCGGAGAGCAGAAGCTAGATTACACGGGTGTGGTAGCAGGGATGCAGAAAGAGATGGGCGCTGTGCGCAAACAAATGCGTTTGTCTAAGGGCACTAACTTGCACCTGCCGCCTATTCGAGCCATCGCGGTGGAGTTGAAAGGTTTTAGCGGTGTATCAGAAGCCACTGAGGATTGATGATCTCGCACCAGACGGGGTAAAGATTGTCGTAGATTGGGATGCCATGGTGGTTGGAGCATCTATTTTTATCCCGTGCGTTAATACTGTTAAAGCCAAGAAGCAGTTTCTTGATATAGCACAACGCAAAAACTGGAATATTGAAATACGAGTACGTATAGAAAATGAAATGTTTGGGGTTCGCATGTGGAGAACAGTGTGATACATTGCACTTGACAAGTCCCACTTACTTGTCGTTCTCCTCCTGTACCCCCGCTTGGCTAGGCTTCGCACTGCAATAGCGGGGGTTTTTTATTGTTTGTAGGAGTCTCGGATCATCTCCAGAGCATCGCGGTACAAGGGGCTTAGAGTTACCCCGTTATACATCTCTGCAGAAGTCTTTGCGTGTTGCTTCAACGAACGCTCTATAGATTTAGCGTTGATTTCCGCTTCAGGATGACGAGCGTTAAACTTATCAATCTCATCATAGATTTCCATCTCGGCGTCGAAGTCACCCATACGCTGCGCAATGTACAGCTTCTTGTGCAAGGCAGATCGTCGTTGGCCAACTGCAATGTCGATACGTTTAGTTACGCTATTCTGTTCTTGGCGGAACGTGTACTCTGTTGGGGGGAAGCCTAGAGCTTGAGCAACCAACTCACCACCAGTCATGTCATCGTAGATAGGGTCGTTACGCCGCGTGTATATACCACCCTGCTGTGCGTACCTGCCAAAGGTAGATTTGTAGGCATTGGCTACACCTGCAGGCATGATATTTTCAATGCCGCGTTGCGTATCCCCTTCTGAAGAAAACAGATCGTTGGCCCCACGGTACAGACGGTTAGCCACGCTGAGTGCTGGGCCACCTACATAGAACCCGATAGTTTCTTCTAGGGACGGATCATTGTTGAACCTGTTTTCTTGGATTAACAACCCTGTGAGCGCCATACGACTTGCAACATCTACACCTGCGAGTTCAGTTATAGCGCCTTTGTACCAACCTTCACCCATATACTGTCGGACAAGTGTGTCAAAATCTTCCTCTTCTTCATCTAAGAAGAACAAGTTAGCGATCAGTTTGACTGCGCCGTATAATGGTAAACCTTGTACACCCGCAAAAAACAACGCTGATCCGTGCATACCTATAAGTTGTTTGACCGCGGCCTTACGTTCGGGTGATCCTTCTTTACCAAACAACGCACCTTTGTCGCTGTCCATGGCAGTTTTCGCAGTCTTCAGCATAGTGTAGTACATCTGCAAACCGTAGTTTTTGTACATGAACGCAACTCGGCCAACACCTTCTCGTGCTATGCTCGGCGCAGTCTCTAGGAATGTACCACCGTTCGTCTGCTGTGTATCATATATAGCCTGCTGCACGGCTTCCTCTAACTGTGCTGCGCTGGCGCTATTAGGTTTGCCCTTTGTCACACTATCCAACGCTAGGTTAAACGATGCCATAAGTGTCACCTGACGGTTTAACTGTTCTGCATGGTTAAATAGCCAAGCAGACAGGACGGACGCGTTGTCCAAAGCGTTGCCAACTTTATTACCCTTCTTGATACGACTGCTTTCGTTTAGCCCCATAGCTTCTGCTAGGAACCCTTGTCCCAACAGACCGCGTTTCGATGCAGTTTGCACCAAGATTTCCATGTTACGCAGCTCGGCTTCTTTGCCTTCAGGGAGCTTCAATCCTTTCTTCAAGGTGAAGTTACCCTTATCTGATATGTCGTAGAAATCTAGGATAGAGTTTGTACCGCCGCCACGTTTACCGCCTAGTAACGTATTACCATAAGCAGCTTTGATGGCTTTATATGTTTTTGTATACCCGTGTTTGCCTCCTAAGAACGGCGCTACAAGCAGAGGGATTTGTGATAGGTTGACCAGTGCGGAGGATGCGTTGAAGCCGATAGTGTAGATAAACGCAGTTTGGTTGAGCCTGCGTGCGATGGCTTCTACATCACCGTTTTTAGCGCCCACCCGTGCGAACCGTGCACGATTTGCCAACTCTGCTTTTACGTCACCGTACGCAGCGGTAAGCCGCTCGGCTCCTTTGCCGACAATGCTTTTAGCCTCCGCCACGTCAAGACGCTCAAATGCTTCTAAGTCTTTTTCGTACTGCCGCAACAACGCACCGTATTTAAGTTTGGCTGTTTGGCTTGCGAGAGTGTAGCCCTTTGTCTTGAGAGCGTACACGGAGTCCTGCATGTACCCCGGTGTTCCTTTACGTTTCTGCAATGACCTAGCAAACGATGTCTCGGGCAAAGAGTTGATGAACAACTTGAGCACCTGATCCTTCACCTCTTGTGGCACTTTGTTTTTGTCCAAGATACTGAGTGTATCGTACGCAAAGCTCGGATCGGTACCCGTACCTTTAAAAGTGTTCGCGGTTATCTCTTCAACAAACTCTACATTCTTGTAGTCCTTGTTTGCCCTGTACATTTTTGCGGCGTCATCACGTTCTGCGGCAGTGGTAAATGTCTGTACTACGGTGGCTTCTCGTGAAGACTTAGGGTTTTTAACCTCGTAACGTAGCACGTAGTCACCATCACGCATCAGCGGGAAGTAAACATCTAAGGTGCTAGAGTCGAACAGCTTGGCAAATATGTCTCTTTTTAGTTTAGCCGCATCATCAGGGTTCTGCACCAACTCGTCAATCTGTTTAAGAACAACAGCTTTGAGCTTCTCGTACTGATCTTTGTACACTGCTCGCATCTCGTTGTAGACAGCTTGCCCGTCTGGCCCCAATGCTTTCCAGTCTGCACGTTGTTTTTTCCACACCTCCAACAAGTCGTTGCCATCATTGTCCATGCGGGGGCTACCGTCTTTGTTGATATACGCCCCAACTGGTTTTGTGGGGTCTACCTGATAGATCGTTGCGCCGTAGTCGTTGTCGTAGATTAAACGGTTTAGAGCTTCCGTACGTTTTTGCGCAGCTTCGGGTGTACCTTTGTTTAGCTTGGTTAATATTTTGCCAATCTTATCTTCAATCATTTTGTTGGCAGTTTGAATTTCACCACGTTGGTTGGCCACCAACTCATCTAGTTTGTAGCCCATACGCCCCAGACCTACAGCCTGCGCTATATCACCAAGCCCCTGCAAACCTGTAAGTTTCAACAAGAGATTTTTAGACTTCTTCGAGAACCCTTCCGACAAGAAGTCACGAGCATTGTACTTAAACTGCTGGCGGCTTTCCGCGTCTATTGACTTCTTCGTAGCTTGTACGGTGTCTTTCGCAAACTTCTTAACACCCTCGGGAGTAGACATCATCGCCATCTGGTTAGCATTACGGTATTTTGGTGCAGGTGCTAACAGTCCGTCCACAAGCGCGTCTACTTCTTGCAATGCAGTTATGTTGCGAGACTTCACAAATGGTAGGAACTTGCTAAGGAAGTTGTTAGCGATGTTAAAGAACCGCTGCAGCGCGGTAACTTCTTCACCCTTCACGTTGATACTCGCTAAGTCAGCGCGGAACCTTGGGTTGCTCTGCGCCTCAGACAAGAACTCGTCCACGTTTTGTGCGCCATATGCACTGCCAAGGTAACCATCCAAATCTTTGAACAGCTTTTTCAACTGCACAGCAAACCCGTTTTTAGGGTCAGCCAACGCTGCCGACATACCTGCGTGGGACATTTCATGTAGTATTGTGTGCGTGTTGATACCAGCATCCGCGTCAAGCGAAATCGTGTTGGTCTTTGGATCAAACAACCCTGCAACGGAGCGACCATCCTCGGCTTTGAGGTTTTTCTTTACAACAACTTTTGTGTCGCCAGCTACTTTGAGGAAAGCATTTGCTGTTTGTCGAACTTGGCGCACGGGATTTGTAAGTGCGATATTGGATAGCACATCGCCCAAGTCACCTTTTTTCACTGCGTCTTCTACAGTGGGGTGCAGCGGCAGGTCTAGTCCTACTACTGCGCCTAGATCGAGTGCCATGCGGCCAAACGCGGGGTCTTTCATCGCCTCGCGTACTGCATCAATGTTTGGGTACACATCAGGAAAATCTTTGACCAACTCTTTGGGGTCAGCGTAACCACCAACTATCGCAGCTTCTAAACTCTTACGATCTTGCAGTAGCTTCTTATCACGCGCAGACATAACACGGTCGGGACCGCCTTCAAACACTACAGCACGAACTTGATTTAGTTGTATCTCTTTAGCACGCCGATCTAGTTTTTCGTTAGCCTCTTTGCTCAAGTTGACCCGCGCCCACGCAATCGCTCTGTTTGCAGGTGACACTTGGCCTTTTTTAGCTGGGACGCCGCCCATAAACTGACGAGCTTCCACCGCTGCTCGTGCTGTGTTATCGTTTGTGCTTTCGTTAGTGGCTAGCGGTGTACCATTTATCTGATCGAACAAGGCCATGCTCAACCCGTCGAACGGGTTAGGGTACGCACGTAAATACGCAACGATGGGCGCAACTTCTTTCTTGCTTTTATCGCTTTTGCTAAACCCTGCTAGTATTTTGTCTTTAATCTTTTTGTTGTCTGCGCTGCTCAGAGGGTTGGTTGTTGGAACCTCTTGCTTACCGCCGAATGCTTCTTTGACCACTGCAGGTGTTTCTTCTTCGTACAGACGTGCAACTTGTTTTGCTTCTGGTTCTGCCTTTTTAGGACGCGCAACGCCTTTGATACCTGCGGGTATAGGTCCACGTTTGGCACCTGCTGGAATTGTTTTGCCACCTAAAGCGGAACGTCTGCTGCCTGCAGGTTCTATCTTCTGTGTAACAGGTTTTGGTTTGGTCTCTACCTTGGCCCGCGCCGGAGGTGGAGATAACAGTGGCGGAGGTGGCGGAGGTGTCGAAGCAGAAGTCTTTAGTGGATCACTGCTTGGCTTTGTTCCGTCACTAGAGACTCCATCACCAAGCAGAGGTGGTCCCACTCTACTGTCGTCAAATGTTGTAGGCTCTCCGGTACTACGAACGGCCCCATCTCTTCCGCCTGCACTGCTTGGTTGATTACCCGCAGGGCTAATTCCACTTCCTGCTGCGTCAAGTCTTTTATTAACATCAACTTTCCTTTCAGGCTTTATTAATGGCTCTTCTATAATTTCAGGAGCAACAGCCGTCTTTCTTAACGGTGTGGTACCCTTGGGCGTCTCTCTAAGTTCTGCGGCTGGTACAACAAATTGTTCTTCGTTAGCGGTGCCGGGAGCGAAAGTTGTGGGCCTATTAGCTTGTTTAAACTCAGCTACCTTATTCTTTACCGCTAATTTTTCATTACGTGTAAGCGCGGTGCGCGGCATACCCGCAGCGGTTAAGGCTTTCTGTACCGCCTTCTCTGTATTGACCACGCTACCCGTTGTTGTGTCGGCCAACACCTGATCTACTACGGCTTTGCGGCGTTCAGCTCCCTGCCGAAACGGAGCTTCTTGCGCTGCTTTTACCATCGGTGCAGCGGTACGCGCCGCTAAATCTGCTTCCTGCGCTTCGGCTCTTGCACGGCGTACTGTAGCGTTGTCTTGCTGCGCGATTACGTCCAACAGGTCAGGTTGCGCTTCATCAAAAGCTCTTGGCTGGCTTTCTTCAATGACAGGTTCTTGCACTTCTTGTGCGTTGCGGCGTTCCGCATCTCTCGCTGCGGCTTCTGGAGACACTTTGCGTTCAGCTTCTAACTCTGCGGCTAACAAATCAGGTTGTTCAAATGCTGCTACATCGTCTCGTTCAAGAGCAGCTTGCGCTTCGCGTTTACGCGCTTCACCCTGTGGGTCTAGTTTGTTTGCAACGGCCTGTGATACTATTGCTGGATCACGCTCTACAGTAGGAGTAGTGAGTTCGTCTTCTATTTCCGTTTGTGCTCTTTGCGCTAACGCGCCGCCGCGCTTCTCCATCTCTTCTGAAACAACAGTTTCAAGTTCAGGTAGCGTTATGCCTGTACGAGTTACGATGTCTTCCATCTCTCCAAGGGTTACGTCCCCTGTGGAATCAATCATTCTGCCTATATCTGCACGGGCCTGCGCGTTGCCTAAAGAGGTACGCTGGTCAGCAATTTGTTTTGGCGGTGCGGGGAGAAGTCCCGCAATTCCTGCTTCTGGAGAAGGTAACGCCAAAGTCTCTGTATCCGTGTCCGTGCCACTTGTAGTGCCACCACGAGTTCTAGGTGTAACGAGTTCTAACGTGCCTTGAATGATGGCACCGACTGTGCCGCCAAGTGCAGCTTCTTCTCCTGTGCCTTCGACTAGGCTTTGTTCTGGTTTATAAACTTCACGAGCAATGAGGTTCTGCGCCACAGACGAGACCGCTTCCTGCCCTGCTTCAATGCCACCCTGCTCTACGATCCGCGTAAGTGCATCGGTGATCTTTTGTTTCTGCGCCTTGTTTATAACTGACAAAAACTTAATGGGTAAGAGTTCCAACGCACCGGGGATTATACCCAGCAACGCTGACAAGTTACGGTCTTCTACAGAAGCGCCTTCGGCTCTGGCACGTTCACTTGCTTCACCTGCACCCGCCGCTACTGCTAGCCCCGCACCTGCTATAGGGTTTATCATGGTTGTAGCCGCAAGTCCGGCAAACGAACCTGTAGCTTCGCTGACCTTGCGTGGGATGCTGTCTTCCAAGTTGAAGTCGGGAACTACATAATCCTGCACTGCGCCACCAACAGCCTTGATGCCGTCTCGTACAACGTCTTCTGCACCTTCAGGTAATAAAGCTGCAAGGCCCAAGGCACCCGTCTCGACCATACCAGCGGCTCCGCCGATAAGCCCTTTGGGAACCTCACCAAAATAGTCTCCTATTGTTGGTTTTCTACGCCGCGCTATGTCACCCGCTATTTCCTGCTTCGTGCCGTAGTAGTTCTCTAACCCAGCACGTAATCTACGCTCTGGCGCACGTTCCTGCTCGGCCATAGTGTTGTTGTAGATTTGAACAATCTGTTCTTTGGTCGCCCCAGACGGACCCTCTACCTGTACTTTATTGCCAGTTCGGTCGGTTAATTCATAAAGTGCCATTGGTAGCCCTTATTGTGGTCCAGTAGGAAGCTCGCTTATGGATACATCGTTCGGGTCTAGCCGTCGAGGCATACTCTGCACCGCGGTGTT
>Ga0098055_1001071_pt1 | contig 15135 bp, 15 predicted proteins | sample 17_taG_FD_75107 | JGI IMG/M metagenome (GOLD analysis project Ga0098055, IMG submission 75107) | Marine viral communities from the Subarctic Pacific Ocean - 17_ETSP_OMZ_AT15314 metaG | ecosystem: Environmental > Aquatic > Marine > Oceanic | place: Pacific Ocean | collected 2015-01-18 | reverse complement strand
GGAAATCATTGCAAATATAATCGCTATATGTATGACAATTATTACAGTAAGCAGCATTGTCGCTGCCTGTACACCCACTCCCAAAGACGATGTTTGGATCGGCAAGCTTTATAAGTTTGTTGATATGTGTGCTTTAAATATTGGAAAAGCAAAAGACAAATAATGTTTGAATATAACTGCGAAGTAACTAGGGTCGTAGATGGCGATACAGTCGATGTCATTATTGATTGTGGATTTTCTATATTACATAAGGTAAGAGTCCGAATGTATGGCATTGACACTCCAGAATCTCGAACTAGAGACAAGGATGAAAAAGCTAGAGGATTAATGAGTAAGGATTTTTTAGTTGATGCCCTTGAAAAAGGCGATGTAATCATTAAAACGAAAAAAGACAAGAAAGGAAAGTTTGGTCGTATATTGGGAGAGCTTCATGTTGAAGATACAAATATCAATCAATCTTTAATTGATAATTTTCTTGCAGTTGAATACTACGGACAGAGCAAAGAAGAAATAGAAAAAGAACACATATTAAATAGACAAACATTGATAGCTAAAGGGCTTTTCGATCCCTCTCCTTATGAATGATGTATTTGTTCTAATTGCAGAAGTTGGCGCTCCCATTGCAGGGGCATTGGTTGCAGGAGCCTTCATATTTATCATTATGAAACAAATTATGGGCGGTGTGGTTAATCAAATCAATACCCTCAAAGGCTTTACCCAAAGTCTTATAACAAGGGTTAAAACCATTAATAACGATATAATCCGACTGGATACTAGCGTCAGTTCAGCTTTGGAGTTGACTCCCGATCTTGACAGAATAGCTAGAACTGAAAACTTTGTAGAAGATGGGACCATTGATGCCAGAAGAGACTGATGGACATTGTAAAGCTGATATCCGATTTTGGGTTCCCTATTGTGGCGATGGTTGGTCTAGGTTATTTTGTTTATTATGTTTGGGTTACAATCACAAAGGTCATTAATCCAACCATTAAAGATATGCACATTACTATCATCAAGCTGATTGACCAAATAAGAATGCTAGATAATGACATGATAAGATTGCAACAAAAAGTAAATACTGTTTTACAGATGAGGGAAAATGAAAAGAAGAATAAATAACTTTTGGTTATATGTTTTTTTGTTTTTATCTCCAAATGTAATATCAGACGAAATTGTTCACCAATTCAAAAGCCCTAGTTTTAGTGGTATTGGCACATCGTCACACTATTTAACCATTGATGAACAAGAAAAGACCAGACGAGATGAAATTGCTCAAGACGTTGAAGATGCCTTAAAAGAGGCGGAAAGAGAGGCGGATAACACCACGCTTGCCAAGTTCTTGAGAAACCTAGAATCCAGAATTTATTCACAACTCTCAAGAGACATCGCTGAATCTTTGTTTGATTCTGAAAAAGGAGGAACAGGTGGAGAGTTTGAACTAGAAGGCAGCACCATAAGGTTTATTAATGATGGAATTAATATAACGCTTATTGTTATTGATGAGAACGGGACAATAACTGAGATTATTATTCCAGTAGGGATATTGGGCGTATGTTCTGGCGAATGTGGTATTTAATTTTTTTATTGCCACTGCTTTATAGCTGTGCAAGTTTTGCTCCTGTGGGGCATACAGGGTGTGCTAGTTTTTTAGAATGTGTTGAAGAAGCAAAGATTGTCCATCCAACACATAAAAAGTTAGTTAATTTACCCCCTCCAAATCAAAAAGCAGTAATTGCTGTTTATAAGTTTCAAGATTTAACAGGGCAACGGAAGAGTTCACAGAAGATGGCTTTGTTTAGTACAGCCGTTACACAGGGCGCTGACCATTATTTAATTGACTCTTTAAGGAGTGCGGGCAAAGGAAATTGGTTTGTTGTTGTAGAGCGAAATAACCTAGATGCCTTAACCAAAGAAAGGCAGCTTATCAAGAGTACAAGGCAAACTTACGATGGAGAAAATGGTAATACCCTTAAACCATTATTGTTTGCTGGGATTATTATTGAGGGCGCAATTATTCAATATGATACAAATATAGGCACTGGAGGTAATGGCGCAAGATACTTAGGCATTGGATCAAACAATCAATGGAGAAAAGATGAGATTACTGTTTCACTTAGAGCAATATTGGTTCAAACAGGAGAAGTAATTTTAAACACAATGGTTTCTAAAACAGTTATTAGTGCTGGCGTAAGTAGAGATATTTTCCGATTCATTGAAATGGGAACTGAGCTGGTCGAGCTAGAAACGGGCTATAGTGAGAACGAAGCAATGGGATATGCAACAAAGGTTGCTATTGAAGAAGCGGTTTATAACTTAGTTCAAATAGGAATTAAAGAAAAATTATGGGACTTTAATAATGAAGAAATTAGTTAGCTTAATCTTACTTTTTGTCGTTTCTGGTGTTTTCGCTGGGAATAATGATATTTATATCACGCAATCTGGTACAGGATTAACTATGAATATTGACCAAATTGGTGATACCAATGTTGTAGGAACCTCTCAAACGAGAGCAACATTCAGTGGAACCTCTATGACTGTTGATATCGACCAAGTGGGTGATAGCAATACAATGGCTGCTTCTGTGGCTCAAGGTAACAGTGCCTCATTTACTGCCTCAACGACTGGTGACTCAAATACCACGACTTTAGCTCTTGGTGCAACAGGAGATGTAGCCAATACTGATTTTGATTATGCTGCAACAGGTGATTCCAACACAGTAATCTTTACACAAGGCGCAGATGCAACGGCAACTGCTGGTAATCAAGACATTGTGATTGCTGGAAACTCAAACAACCTTAATGCAAAATGTGAGGTGGTTGGTTGTATCAATAATTGGGATGTGGATGGAGATTCAAACGACATCGACACAACACAAACAGGAAACTCAGATCATTCTATCACGGCAGATATTACTGGTAGTACCAACAATATAGACATAGACCAGACAAATAGCACTGGAAGCGTATCAGATGTTGTAGTTATTACTTCAACAACAAGCAATGCAACGATAGACATTGACCAGTGTACAAGTGGCTGTTAATACTATCTTTTTTGCCATTTTGTGTATATTGCGAAGTAGGAGAAATATCAGAGCTTCGTGGTAACGGAGAGATTCTAAGGCAGTCAGAAGGAGATAAGTTACTTGCAGAACTGGAATTGGATATTCTCTCTTATGATGATATACGGACAGGCAATGGTCGCATTGCTGTCAAGTTTGTCGATGACTCTATTATAAAGCTTACAGAACACTCTAAGATTATTATTGACGAATATATATTTGATCCTGATCCATCTAAAAGCAAGATGGCATTTAAAATGGCAAGTGGAACTGCACGATTTATTACTGGTGCGCTTGGAAAAATAGACAAAGAAAATATTTCTATTGAAACGCCTTCTGCTTCAATTTTTATTAGAGGAACAGACTTTACAACGACTGTTGATGAATTGGGTCGATCATTAATTATCTTATTGCCTAATCCAGATGGAAAGACATCGGGAGCAATTACTGTTGAAACATTTGCTGGAATACAAATTTTAAACCAACCCTTTCAAGCTACAATGGTTAGCGTTGCAGAAAGATCACCTACAAAACCAGTGACTTTGGTTAATATGTCTTTGGGCTTTATAGACAACCTTTTGATTGTAAGCCCTCCTAACGAGGTTCAAGAAGCGGTTGATGAGCAAAGCGCTTCATCCAGCAATGTGTTAGACGCTGATTTTTTAGAAGAAAATGATTTGGATGATGACAGCGATTTATCCAAAGATGAATTAGAGGAAGAAATAACAAGACTAGATATTGACCTTTTGGCTGTAGATTTCCTTCAAGATTTATTAGAAGTTATTGAAAGCTTAGGAAAGGAAGAAGAAAGAGTTGGAGAGTTAGATGGCGTAAGGATTGAGGGCATTGTTCCCAACTTTGATTCAGATGCACAGGTATATACTTTTGTTGAAGGTGAAGTTTTGTCTTTGGTGAGGCAGGTAGAAAATACCATTGATTTAGAGCTGGATAAGTCAGGCGGATATAATATCGAAATACTTTCTGCTGGAAAACAAATCAGTATTAAAACAAACGGGGGTGGTGAAAATGAGATTATTATTAATCAGTCTGATTAGTCTGTCCTCTTTTGTTTATGCGGGAGACAACAGCGTTGAAATAAGAACCAAAGGCAGTGGTTCTTTGATACACATTGACCAAGTAGGAACAAGCAATACTACTAAAGTTTGGTGTGGTTTATCTGAAGGAACTTACACAACACACAGTTGTAACAATGCAGAAATAGATATAGATCAGAACGGAACCTCAAACACAGCAAAAGCCTACAGCCAAGTTGCTACTCATACAGGTAATGAATACAAGATTGAACAAGACGGCAACGATAACATTGGTTACATAGATGCCGATGATGATGGCAGCGACATGGACATTGTGCAGAACGGCAACAACAACGATGCTGAAATCTATATGCAAGGCGACAACAACATATATGAAATCACACAGGCGGGTGATAACAAAGAGGGAGAGATTAGAGCATTCGGTGATAACTCAAACTTCTCAATCAATCAGTCGGGGAGTGGAGAACACTATGCCAAGATATATGCGAGTACAGCAGCCGACAACAACGATGCAAGCATAACTCAGACAGGCAGTGGCGATCATTATATGAAGTTAAACTTCTATACCGATGATTACGATGTGACGGCAACGCAATCAGGAGCAACCAACAAATCAATCACAGTCAATTACAACTGCACCACTAATTGCAATAAAACACTGACAATTAATCAAGCGGATTAATGAAAAAATTAATTCCTGTTTTTCTATTGTTCTTATTGGTTATGCCTTTAATAAATCAATATGATCTATATCAGGTTTTAAAGCTAAAAACATTTGACGCTTTGATCCCAGAAAAAGAACCTTCGGGTTATTTTACTATTTTAAATATCACAGAAAATGATATAACTAGAGAGGGCGGTTATCCTCTATCTAGGCAAAGACTCTCAAAAATACAGATAGAATTATTAGAAAAGGGAGCAATAGGTGTAGGTTGGGTAGTCGCCTTTCCACAGCCAGACCGCTTTGGTGGCGATGAAGAGTTTGCGAAGGCATTGACATATGCTCCGAGCATTCTTGCTATGTTTGAGCATGACAACAATCAATACCCACAAACAATAGGAACTGTCATTTTAGGTAATGACAAGGGTGGAATAAAAGCAACAGGTGTTGTTGAAAACATCCCAATACTTAGGGATAGCGCATCTCAAGGTATAGCAGTTGCACGAACAGAAGTAGATTCGTTAGTAAGAAGATTGCCATTATTATTAAGGACTCCTGATGGTTGGGTTCCTGCTTACGGAACCGAAGTTTTGAAGATTCTAGCAGGAGCCGATACCTATGTCATTAAAACAAATGAAAATGGTTTAGAGCAAATAAGAGTTAAGGGTTTACCACCTGTTTCGGTGGATTCTTTAGGTAGGAAATGGATCAGTTGGGTGGATACTCCGCAAACCGATTTAAAAGAAATGGATGTTGAGGGCAAGTTTGTTTTTGTGGGATTTACAGCAAAAGGCATTATGCCTCAATTGTCCGTTCCAAATGGCAGGCTTTTAGAGCCACATAAAATACAAGCAGCATTAGCAGAAAGCGTATTAATACAGAATAGCCCACATGTTCCTGATTATGCGATTGCTTTAGAGGTAGGTATATTCGTTATTACAGTTGCCTTAATTTGGCTTCTGTTAAACGCATTAGGGATAACCTTGGGTTTGGTATCATTTTTCTTTGTAATGTCTCTAACAGGTTATTATGGTTATTGGACTATACAACAGGGTGTTTTAATAGATGTTACATGGTCTTTGGTTTCACAATTTATAACAGGTTCTACTGCTTTTTATTTAAGATTTAGAGAACAGTACAAGCTTAGGCAAGAAATAAAAAAACAATTTGAACATTATCTTGATCCTAGGCAGGTTAAAGAATTACAAAAAAATCCTAGTTTATTAAAGTTAGGAGGAGAAAAAAGATATGCTACCTTCTTATTTACTGATGTTAGGGGGTTCACCTCAATGTCTGAGTCATTACCACCAGAAGATGTTACATACATTATGAATAAAGCCTTAACTGCACAACAAAAAGCGGTACAGAAGAATGAAGGCATGGTCGATAAATACATAGGTGACGCAATGATGGCAATATTCAATGCGCCTCTGGATCAATCGGATCACGAAACAAAAGCGGTCAACTGTGCTTTAGATATAATAGAGAACATGAAAGAGTTAAACGAAGAGTTTGAGCAAAAAGGATTGCCACCGATTGCAATAGGTATTGGGATTAACAGTGGCGAGGCGGTTATAGGAAATATGGGAAGTGAGTCTCGTTTTGATTATACTGCCATAGGAGATGCGGTAAATACAGGGGCAAGATTAGAGTCAGCAACAAAAGAGGCGGGCTTTGATCTCTTGATAGGGGAAGGCACAGCGATGTTTAATAAACACAATGACTTTAAGTTTGTTAATGAAATATCTGTAAAAGGCAAAAAAGAGCCTTTGAGGGTATATACGAAGATTTTATAATGGGCTTCCCTTTTGAAATTATAACCATGCTTGGCTCAACCTTGTTGAGTAGTTTATTAAGCATTTGGTCGCAAAGTAGAAAAGCAAAAGAAGAACAGCAGAAACTTCTCATAACGAGAGGTGAGTTTGAGATGAAAGCTATAAAGGCTGCTAGAGATGTGAAAGACAAGGGTTTTGCTTGGACTAGAAGAATTATTGCATTAACGGCTATTTTTGCAATTGTTTTATTGCCTAAACTGGTAGCGGTATTTTATCCAATGGTTGATGTAACAGTTGGATATACCAATTGGAACCCAGGATTCTGGTTTTTTAGAGAGGGGCGAGAGGTTTTTGAATGGATTACATTTCAAGGTTTGGTCATAACTCAATTAGATACCAATTTAGTATCTGCCATAATTGGTATGTACTTTGGTGGTAGTTTAGTTAAAAAATAAAAGTTATTATATTTAAATGCCGTACAGCAAATACATATTAAAACCCGGTATTAACCGAGAAGGAACCGATTACAGCAACGAAGGTGGTTGGTTTGATGCCAATTTAATAAGATTTAGAAAAGGATTGCCTGAAAAAATAGGCGGTTGGCAGAAAATTACATCTAATTATGTCTTGGGAATAGCAAGAGCATTGCATGGTTGGGTTAATTTAGGCACCACTAAATTTTTAGGCATTGGCACAACATGGAAATATTATGTGGAGTCAGGAAATGTTTTTAATGACATTACTCCTATAAGAGCTACAACTTCAGCGGGTGATGTTACTTTTGCAAAAGTTGCAAATGACGATGCAACAATAACAGTAAGCGACACAGCTCACGGCGCAGTTCAAAATGATTTTGTTACTTTTAGCGGTGCAGCCAGTTTAGGCGGCAACATTGTTGCCAATGTTTTAAACCAAGAATATCAAATAGCAACCATTGTTAATGACAACAGTTATACCATTGAAGCCAAGGACACGGACGGCGACACTGTTTTAGCCAACAGCAGTGATTCGGGCAATGGTGGATCAAGCACGGTTGGTGCTTATCAAATTAACGTGGGCCTCGATGATTATGTCCCTGGTTCAGGGTGGGGTGCATCTTCTTGGGGATCGGGTGGTTTTGGCTCAACGTCTGCCCTTTCAGAAACCAATCAGTTGAGATTATGGAGTCATGACAATTTTGGCGAAGACCTCATCATTAATCCAAGAGCCGGCGGCGTTTATTATTGGGACCAAAGCAGTGGGCTTTCGGTCAGAGCTGTTGCTCTGAGTTCTTTATCGGGTGCTAATTTACCGCCTACCAAAGCTTTGCAAACATTGGTCAGTGACATTGACCGACACGTTATTTGTTTGGGCGCAGATCCTTTAAATGATTCGGGCACGGCAAGGACTGGATCCATTGATCCCATGTTTGTTTGTTGGTCCGATCAAGAAAACGCGACTGAATGGGAGCCAACTTTAAGCAATACGGCTGGTTCTTTTCGTTTATCGGCAGGCTCATCCATCGTTGGTGGGTTAAGAGCAAGACAAGAAACGCTTGTTTGGACAGACATGTCTTTATATTCAATGACATTTATTGGTTCCCCCTATACTTTTAGTACAAATTTAGTCAACGAAGGCGTGGGTCTGATTGGCCCTAAAGCTTCAATCAATGCACCCAACGGTGTTTTTTGGATGGACCTAAAAGGATTCTATTTTTATAACGGCTCAGTCGCTGCATTGCCGTCTTCGGTTCATGATTATGTGTTTAGCGACATTAATTTAGTTCAATCGTATAAGGTGTTTGGGTTTCTAAACAAAGCATTTGATGAAGTCGGTTGGTTTTATTGTTCTGGAAGCAGTACAGAGATTGATCGTTATGTTCTTTATAACTACGTTGAACAAACCTGGTCTATTGGACAATTGGCAAGACACTCATGGTTAGATGAGGGCGTTGAAGATTACCCAAGAGCAACAGGCACAGATACTTATAACTATTTGTATAAACATGAAACAGGCAACGATGCAGATGGATCGCCGATGGATAATGTTTATATTGAGTCCAGTAGTTTAGATATTCAAGAAGGCGATTATTTTACTTTTGTTAATCGCATTATTCCCGATATAAGATTTACAGGCTCAAACAGTAGTGCGGCGATGAATATTGTGCTTAAAAAACGAAACTGGCCAGCAGAAAGTTTAAGCACTGCATCGACCACTTCCGTTACTTCTTCTACAACAAACATCAATACGAGAGCCAGAGCCAGACAAGTTGTTCTTCGTTTTGAGTCAGACGATGACAATTCAGAAGGATTGAGAGAGGGTTTAGGATTTCGTGTAGGAGCTACTCGGATGGAAATTAGACCTAACGGTAAGCGTTAATGGCAAAACTGCTTGAAACGAGGCTTCCTAATGCCCAGGGAGAGGTTTCGCCCGACGTTTATAATCGTTTGGTTCGTGTGTTGGAGTTAAACTTAGGTGGATTCGATCCTACAGCCACTCCTCAATACAATTTAACGACCCTTAATCAAAACAAATTTAACACCGGCGATGTCATTTGGAACATGAATGCTCAAAGTTTACAAGTTTTTGATGGTTCTAAATGGTATGACATTTATACAGGTACAACGAGAGGAGTCAGCGCAACAGGCGGTGTCGGCTCATTATCGGTGAGCACCAATGGAGCAATATCCATTGATTTATAAACTGATTCATAGATATAATGTAGAGATTCTCGGCTCGTGGGATCTTCGCAAACTTATGTGATGCGAAAATGAGAGAAGACATTGCAGAGCAATTAGGCGTAACTCCGACTCCAGGCGGGTTGGAAATTCTTTTGCGCCAATCCGAAAACAATAGAATGGCCAGTGGCGGTATTGTGAATATGGCCAATGGTGGCGCTGCACTTAGTGTTTTATCTGGAATGTTAAATCCTGGCGGTTCATCAGGAGGCTCTCAATTTAACCCATCAGGAATGTTAACAGCGGGTGCAAATGCATTGACTGGAGGTGGGTTTGGTGTTGTTAAATATCTTGCTGAGCTTGCTAATAAAAACCGATCTTCTTCTGCTTCTCTTACTGATCCTTTTCTTGATTCAGATTCATCTGTTAGGCCTGTAGACCTTATGTCTGCTGGTCCTTCTTACTATGGTTCTATGATGAGAATGTCTTCAGGGGTAGGAGAATTCCCTGGCGGAAAAGGCAGAGGCAAGGGCGCTGGAGGATTACAGGGTATATATCAACGCAAGATTAGAAAAGAAAATCGTAAATTTGATAGATTAATTGACAGATATGCAGACACGCCTTTTGCACAAACAGTAATGAATTTTGTAAACAGAAAAAAAGAACAAGGTTTTGGATCGGGTGCATACGATGCATTTGATAGAGTGGCTGCAAGCCCTCCAATCAGTTATGCTTCTAGCACAGGCGTGCCTAGAAATTTGCTTAATTTTAAAGAACTGAAAGAATATTATAAAAAACACGGCACTTTTATGAGAGAAGGAGCGCCAAAACCACAATATGGGGATGATTAATGGCTACTGATCAAACAATTGGATTACCGCCTTTAGGAGGAATTTCTGGTACTGACGACGTCAGTGATTCGGCGGTTATGGCCGCAATAATTGAAGCTTACGGAGGAGGTTCGCTTGGTGGCACAGATGACATATATGATTTTGGAAAAGATTTAACAGAAGAAATCATTGCCAAACACAGCAACCCCGAAGACATTGAAAACTATGTAGGAACTAGAGAAGAAGTTATTGATCTTTTAGATTTAGATTCAGCAGTAGATACATTTATAGATACGCCCGATGAATTTCCAGTTCCTTCAACAACTTTACCAGATGATCCTACTGTAGAAGCAGACTCTTTAATGCGAGCACTTGATAAATACAGATCACAGTTGCCTAATGTTCCAACAGATAGAGAATTCATTGAAGATGCTATGACAAATTTGCAAGACATAGCCTTAAACCCAGACATAATAAATGTTCCAGGTGGAGGCATATCTGACATTCATCCTGATGATATATTAAATGCAGGAAATACTGATGAGGTATTTGGCATAGATGTGTTAGATGATTATGGTTATGCCAATCTCGATTCTGATTATGACCCCCCTGGTGAAGGCGGTGAAGGCGGTGAAGGCGGTGAAGGCGGTGGCATTAGAGACATGCTATCCAAGGCTTATGACAAGCTCGGCATACAGGGAATACTAGGAATACTTTCATTGCTCGGTCTTGGAACAGCAGCAGGCGCTTCAGGAAGAGATGACCAGTTTAGTGGCGGTGGCATTGGATCATTTGGTTCTAGTCAAGTTGATCCATATGGATTAGGAGCCACTGCAAACTACGGCGCTATGCCTGGAAGTGGAATGGGACAACCAGTATATCTGCCAAACACAAATGCACCGATTTATTATCCATTTGCATCGGAAGTAACCAAGCAATACAACGCTCAACAGGAAGGTCCCTTCTCATTCACAGCAGGACCACCACCAGAAGCAATGATTCAAAACCTAACATCACAAAGAATCCCTGGGGTTCAATATGTGGCTGAAGGAAAGTTTATAAGGCGCAACGGATTAACCGAAGGTCCAGGCACTGAAACCAGTGATGACATACCGGCCATGTTATCCGATGGTGAGTTTGTGACCAATGCTGAAGCGAACCGAGGCATCGGTGCAATGGCATTGCTCGATCAAGGCATGCCACAAGAGGTCGCAATGGACCCAGAACAACAACGGTTAGCAGGCGCTAGACAAATGTATTTACAGCAAGCCATGGGACAACAGTTGGCTAAACAATTGAGGAACGGATAATGACAACTTTATCAGAAACAAACTTTAATGTTCAGCAACCGATTACCACGCCACAGGCAGGTTATAAATTTTACCAACCTTGGTATGAAGACTACACAAGAAGATTAGGCTCTGGTGTATTCGGCACACCAGGTGGTGTAAGTGGCTTGATTAACATGCCTCAAGACATTCCATTGCAACAAACGGCAGGAATGACTCCATTGATGATGCAGGCAAGATACGGTTTATCAGGAGCCAGTCCCTATACGCCCGCTTATGACACCTCTTCTCAGTTAATGGGCGAAGCAGCCGGAGGATACAGAGCTTCAACGGGTGGTTTTGATCCGTCAAGAATGATTTCTCCATATTACGATCCATTTGAAAGCCAAGTGGTGGATGACACATTAAGCAGAATGCGTAAGCAATCTCTTCAAGAAGACATTGCAGGCCGTGCACAAGATGTAAGCAGCGGTGCTTTTGGCGGTTCCAGAAGCAGATTGCTGGCAAAAGAAAGACAAAGAGAGTCGGATCGAGGCATCATGCAAGCACTTGCTGGCATCAGAAGTCAAGGATTCCAAGGCGCTAGAGATGCAGCAATGGCTGAAAACGCTAGGCGTATGGCTGCCATGAGTGGTGCTGCTGGAGGTTTGGGCGGTATCGCCGGACAAGTTCTAGGATTAGGCGGTCAACGACAACAAGAAATGATGAATTATCTGAACATGATGAATCAGTACGGAGGACAGGGACGAGACATTTACGAAACAGGTCTAGGTCGAATGTACGACGCATCCATGAGAAAATCACAAGAGCCTTGGGAAAGAATCATGAAAGGCATGGGAATCTTGCAAGGCATGAAGCCGGGTGAGTTGGTTGGCGGATATGGAACCACTGTTCCAAACGTTCCTCCACAAGGCTATCAACAACCGACCGGCCTAGGAAACGTCGTAGATTTAGCTACTGGCATTGGCACCCTTGGCCAAGGCTTTGGCTGGTGGGCTGATGGAGGCTATGTTCAAAAACCTAAAGACTACAATGCTGGAGGTATTGTCAGCGGGATTGTTCCAGTCAATATGAAAGACGGCGGTGATGCCGCACAAGAAATGATGGACGATCTTCCAGATTGGGTTAAGGAAGGAATGGAGTCAGAAAATGAATTTGAAAGAAAAGCAGCAATGGATTACATCGGAATCGTAGGAGCCATAGATTTAGATCCGTTTAGTGACTTAATAGAAGGGGGCATTGAAAAAGCAGGCATGTCAGGCACAGGCCTAGAAGCGTTGCTCTTATCATTACTGGCTGCGGGCAAAGCAAGAAAAGGAAACCCAAAAGTTGTTCAACAAGGAAAAACAGCAGTGCAATCATGGAAATCATTGTTAAACAAAAGACTTAGGGATGCCGCTGAGAAAGCCAATCGAAGAAAACGACAACAAAGAACAACTGGTGGTGGTCCAACACCCATTAGTGGGCCTGGAGGAAAAACGCCTTTACTAACTGGTCCAGGGACTGGTGCAGGAACCGAAGCTGCAAAAAGAACCATCGGTCAAAGGGTGCTTGATCTTATAAAACGAAATAAATGGAAAGCAGGTGGAGCAGGAGCTGCAACAGCTTATATAGGAGGCAGTTATCTTTTTGGCGATGATGACGAAGAAGTTCCAACGGCTGATCCTGAACAGTTTGAAGAGTATTTAAAACTTAGACAAAAAGAAATAGAAGAAGCAAAAACTCAAGCAGAAAAAGAAGAATTGATGGCAGACATCATTAGAACCGGTAATCGATTGTCTGAAGCGATGAGTGCAGAGGGTTTTAAAGAAGTAACTTTGGGCGATGCAGGTAGAATATTTGGCGAAGAAAGAATGGATCTGCCAGCAAAAGAAGCCGCTGAGTTAGCTGCGCTTGAACAAACGGCTAAAGCTTCGGGCATGAGTTTGGAAGAATGCTTACAATTGGGACAACAAGATGAATTGGCTCTTAGAGGAGAATCCAAAGAAGCATTGGCTCAGAAAGTTTTAGAAGATGGTTATGCACGATATGGCGTTGATTTTAAAAATCACCCTGATGTATTAAGCGGTAAGAAATCGGGTGCTCAACTTCGATTAGAAATGATGAACTCTTTGATGTCGATGGGTTATGAAGAACTAAAATCTTTCTCTAAAAAATTAAGCGAAGAAATTGATGTCAGTGCCAAAGATTCTTAACAATGGCTGTCAGAGTTAACATAGACGGGCAGATTGTTAATGTCACAGATACCGACGATCCAAAGTTAGCAAAAAAGATTGCAAGACGAGAGCTCAAAAAACGCTCTGGTGATTATTCAGCATTGGGCGAAACCTTTATTAAAGGACCCATGTATGGTTTACAAACAGGTTTAATTCAAGGGCCTGTTGAACTCACCACTACTCTTTTTGATTTGGCAGCAGGCACTGACTACACGTCGGATGTAAACGATTTTTTTCAAAAACACAAAGTTGAAAAACCAATCAGTGCAGCGGGAAATGTTTCTTCTGCTCTGTTTCAGTTTGGTGCTCCTGCCAGTATTGCAACCAAGATGGCAAGAAAAAATTTATTAAAACCAAAGCCAGGTAAACTGTTTGACCAAAGCGGTAAGTATGTTCAAAAACCCAAACTCTTTAAACACACGGTAGCACCAATTGCAACGGCTGATTTTATTGCAGCTACTTCAGACACGCCTGAACTCGGCTTGTTCGATGCGTTGGATCCTGAGTTTTTTGCACCCACGAACCCAGAAGAAGAAGTAAAAGGATTGGATGAAAAGATTACAGCCGCTGATCGCATTGGAAAAAGACTTCGAGTAGGTGCTGAAGGTGCAACATTATTATTAGGCCTACCTTACTTGTGGAGAGGATTAAAAGCTGCTGGCAGTGGAGTTGCTTCTGAGCTGTCGCAAACAAAATCAGTAGTCAGCGCTGCCGACTGGGTTAAAAATAAAAAAGATTATGTCAGAGGCATGATGGATGAAGGCCAGTTTAAAAATAAAAAATTTAAAGTATTGGGCAAAGAATACGATCAATACGACATTATCTCTAAATTTAGAAGCCGTGGTGCATTACCGACAGAAGATGTTGCCAATGTTAAAGCTGCAAAGACAGCAGCTATGAACCAACAAATGACTGTGTTGGAATCAAGTCTTGATAACATTTGGGGTGGGTTTAAGTACCTGGACAAAAACAACAAGATGTCAGGCGATGATCTTACTTCTTTAGCAGACAATATTCGTACAGCACTGTATGGAGAATCAAGAAAAGCACAGAAAAACGCATTAAACACACTAAAACAAGTAGACAATCAGTTTCTTAAAGATCAAAAGTTTTCTTTTTTTGACACAGCAAACCTAACTCGTAATCAAATCGATGATCTGAGTCGATTGTTAATCCAGGAAGACAACTTAAAATACTTGCCCAAAGGTTATGCCCAAGCCGTCGATGCCAATTTAGGAAAATATGGATACACAGCTTATCGTGCATTTATTAAAAATGTTGACCATGTAGCTAACATAAATAGTCCTCAATGGAAAAACGCCAGAGAAGAATTGTTAAAAAACAACATTGCTAAAAATGCAGAAGATGCTGACGATATTTTAAAAAGATTGTTAGAAAAGAAAAACTTTGACAGTTCATACATGGCTCCAGAAATGGCATTGGGTGGTGTAAAAGTTGGCTTGCTTAAAGGAAAACAATTAGACAGTTTACCAAAAATTAGAGAGTTTCTTGGAGAAGTGACTGGCAAAACTGGGACAGCAGCCGAAAGGGTACAGGAAACAATGATGAAGACCAGAGCAACGTTAGAGAACCT
>Ga0098055_1001068_pt1 | contig 15179 bp, 14 predicted proteins | sample 17_taG_FD_75107 | JGI IMG/M metagenome (GOLD analysis project Ga0098055, IMG submission 75107) | Marine viral communities from the Subarctic Pacific Ocean - 17_ETSP_OMZ_AT15314 metaG | ecosystem: Environmental > Aquatic > Marine > Oceanic | place: Pacific Ocean | collected 2015-01-18 | reverse complement strand
GAAGCAGGTTTAGATCCAGACGATTACATGGCAGCAAACCGTGGTGGGATAGCGAGTTTATTAAGATAGTATGGGATTTTTAAGTAAATTAATGAAGAACCCAATAGTGCAAATGGCACTACCAATGGCGCTTACTGCAGTTGCAGGACCGGCGTTTGGTGCACTAGGTGGTAAAATGAGTTTATTTAAAAATATGTCACCGCTAATGGCCAACGCATTAAAACAAACAGCGCTTGGTTATGGCACAGCAGCACTCAGTGGATCAAGAAGACCAGCTCAAGCAGCTTTGGCTGCAGGTTTAACATCAATACCGTTTTCATATTTAAGCGCAGCAAACGCTGCAAAAGGATTTAATGAACAATACGGTGGTATGAAAGGTCAAGAAATGTATGACATTACACCAGCAAAAAATACTTTTTCGTATCAAGAACCTAACCCTGCAATGGATTTTTTTCCTGGGGGACAAACAATGACTACAACACCAGCAGTTCAAGGATTTAGAACTATACCTGGTAATGTTCCTAAAGTTACACCTATGGGCATACTTACAGGACAACAGTCAAATATAACATTACCACCTCAATATGCAGACATGCCAATATCAGAAACAGGTGGAGTATACACTAATGTTCCTGGTGGAACTGCTTATGGAAATATAATGCCAGGCAAAACAATTTCTTTAGATGCAGATATATTTACTAAACCAGAAATGATTGACGGCGCAGCTACAGGCAAGTTTAAAACAGACTTTTTACCTACAGCAGTATCACAAGCAGCAGGATTATATGCAGGACGTGATACACCGGAAGAAGAATTTGAAGCAGCTAAACGTAGAAGAAGAAAAGAATTAGCATTCTTATACGGTGTTGATGAAAGTCTGATAGAAGGTGAAATGGACAATCCATTTTACCAAGGATCTTTCATGAATACTGGAGGAATAGCAACATTAAACATGGACATGGGCGGCGACGTCAGTGGCCCAGGTGGACCTAAAGATGATATGATTGATGCAAAATTATCTGACGGTGAATTTGTTATGACAGCAAAAGCCGTAGAAAACTTTGGTAATGGTGATCGTATGGCAGGAGCAAAAAGAATGTACAAAATGATGAATAAATTAGATCCAGAATCTGAAAAAATGAGTGAGGTATAAATGGCAAAAAGTAAATTAATAAAAGCAGGTGTTAAAAAATTAGCTGGTTTTGGTAAAAAAACTAAGCCTTATGCAAAATTTAAAAGTAAACAAGCTGAAATAGCAAAACGTAAAGCTAAATTAATGGGCGAACCTATGCCCACTAAAGTGGCAAAGAAACCAGGATTTAAAACTGGTGCCGCAACTGGTGTTGCAGCAACTTATGGCGCACAAAAAATAAAAAGTAAAAGTGCAGAAGCAAAAGATAAAAAACGAACAACAAAAAAAGCCGCTGATGAGTTATATAAAAAACAAAAAGAAAAACAAAAAAAGTATAGGGAGAAAAAAGGGAAGTAATGGAATGGAGGTTCGTAGAACCTCAAGATTATGAGTGGGCTATTGCAGCTAGCAAAGAGCATCACAAAGAATCTGACTGGAGTGAGGTAGAGTATAACGATGTCAAAGCTAAACAATACTTTGATGTTGCAATAACAGATCCAAATTATTTTGCGATCCTTGTTGAAAAAGGTAACAAAAGAATTGGGTTTATGGCTGGTAGAATATTAGAGTATTCTTACAGTTACGAAACATTTGCAAAGGAACTAGAATTGTATGTAGATCCTGAGCATAGAAACGGAATGGCAGGAATATTTATGATGAAAAAATTTATGGATTGGGCTAAAATAAAAGGAGTACGTGAAGTTCTTTTTGAGCCACGCCTTTCTGATGACACAGTAAAAAAATTTGACGCGATGGCAAAACGGTTAGGTATGGAACATTTTGCGAACGCATATAGGAGAAGATTTGTATGAGTTTTGGTTCAGGTGATAGCCCACAAAATACGCAGTTTCAAACAACGTATCAACGTGACGCACCACAAATAGAAGCAGCCAAGCTAGGCTTGATGGAGGCCGCTAAACAATACACAATGTTTGGTATGAGTCCATTTGAAGCCACTAACCCCACAGCAAAACCTGGTGAGGAAGGTTACGGCGAATACACATATCAAGGAACTGATGGTAAATATGCAGCAGGCACAAAGTTTTCTGATCTTACACGTGAGCAAAGAATGCGTGAAGGTCAAGTTGATATACCTACACAAGGTGTGGCAGGCTTTGATCCAATGCAAGAACAAGCTTTTCAACAAGCACAAGCAGGTATTGGAGGATTTCAACCTTACATAGATCAATCACTTGCACTTACAGGTTTAGCTACACAAGCATACGATCCTAATTCTTACAAAGATTTTATGAATCCGTATCAAGATGAAGTTATTGCAGGAATACAACAACAATTTGAACAAGCTAGAAACAAAGCAGCAGCTGGTGCAGGATCTGCATTTGGAAGTGAAAGAGAAGGTATACAAAGAGCAGAGTTAGATACTCAACAAGCATTAGCTGTAGGACAAGCACAAGCACAAAATTACGGACAAGCGCAACAGATGGCGCAACAAAGATTTGACAATCAAATGGGGAGATACGGAGCAGCAGCTCAACAGGTGGCTGGTCTTGGTGGTCAACAACAGCAACAAGCATTAACAGATATTGGATCGTTAATGTCTGCTGGATCTGTACAACAGCAACGTGAACAACAACTTGCGGATGCACAATATCAACAAGGGTTGCAACAGATTTATGAACCATATCAAAGACTAGGATTTACTTCTGATATCTATCAAGGTAACATACCATCCGGAGCCATGGCTATATCAATGGGTACTGCACCAGGCAGCAATCCATTGGCACAGACTGTAGGTGCTGGTATATCAGGCCTCGCAGCATATCAGGGCTATCAAAATTTACAAGGGTAATAAATGAACCCTTTTCTTAGACCGCTATTTAAGCCAATATTAAACAGAGCAGCACGAGCAGCGTACACTGCACAAGAACAAGCTAGTAAAGCATATGAAGGTGCAAAGCCTTATGCAAAAAATTACATGGATGCAGCAGCTGGTAATCAAGGTAGATTTAAACAAGGTGTTGCATTAGGTTCTCCTTTTTTAGCGTACGGTGCATTGCCGGAAAGAACAACGTTACCAAATGATAGTGAACCAGATACACAGACAGAAAATATACAACTTCCTGAACCAAACGAAGAAGAATTATTTATAAGTGAAGATCAACCTAAAGTATCAGAAGACATAGAAATAAGTGAAGAAGTAAATGCTACTAATGATCAAGCAGATAACGGTGAAGCAAACACAAAAGCTGTTGTAGACAATTCAAATGCTTATGCAGGATTAATAGAGAACGACAGTCTTTCAAGAATAGAAGGATACAAAGATGTTATAAGACAAATAATAGGCGACGGTGATGAGTCACAAAGAATGCAATCAACTGCATTGTTAATGCAGTTAGGTTCAGCACTTATGTCTGGTAAGTCAATGGACCCAGGTCTTAAAGGTTTTATGGATATTGTAGGACAAGCAGGAATGCAAGTTGCACCTACATTATTTCAAATGGGTGTAGAAAAAGGTAAATCAGAAAGAGAGATAGGAGCAGCAGCTCTTAATATGTACATGTCAGAGCTTGACAAAATGCAAGACAGAAGTGGTCCTTTTACTGTTGTGTATGAAAATATATACAAAACAAATGATAACGGTGAATTAATGTACGGACCAACTGGTGATCCTATAAAAACAGGATCAAGAAGAGTTCAAACTTTTTATCGTAAAAGCCCTGAAGTACAAAACTATATGAACATAAACAGTGAACTTGGTTACGATAGATTTACATTTGTAGATACATCAGCATCAAAAGAAGGTATGAACGTTGCCGGTTACGGTGGAGGATCTGCTCAATTTACAACTGATGCTGCAAAAGCAGATCAACTAAAGTATGGTAAATACTTAAAACGTACTCTTGATACAATGGCTGATTACATCATGCCTATATTGATAGATCAAAAAGATGTTGTTGCAGGTGCTATTGGAGAGATTGGTAGATTTGTAGGTCCTAAAGTATCTTTACTTAATCAGTTAATGAGCACAGCTGTTAATAGCAGTGGTGATTTAAAACAATTTGAAACACAAGCTTTAGATTTTGCAGAAGCAAACACAGTTCCAGAAAGAGCTACAACTTACATTGATGTAGGTGGAGGTCAAAGAATAGGTGTGTTTGTAGATACAGGAAACAAGTATGGTCAAAACGAAGGTGCTAGATATTCTGATGATGGTAAAACAATGATAGATCCGGGCACGCCAGCACAACTTGTTACTTGGGATGATATGCGATTGATATTAGAAAACCCTAATCGTTCTGCATTAATGACATTTGAAACAACACTTGGTCTTGCACTAGCAAGAGACAGACAGCCAACAGGTCGTATGTTAGCAGACGTTCTTCGTAGATCATTTTCAGAAACAAGAATGACTGGTTTTGGTGGTACAGAAGCTACTGATCCAAATCAAGTAATAGAAAACTATGTGTTTATATTTAACCAACTTTCTAAAAACATGTCAGGTGCATTTGAAGGTGCAGGTCTTACAAGTGATTATGATAAATCACAACAGTTTGGTTTGACGTACGCACCAGATGATTTTAGAATAAATGGTTTGGATAAATTTTCTAATTCTTATTACTCATTAAGATACAATGATAAATCAAACTTCTTTAAGCATGATATCGAAGGTGTAGAGTTGTACGGTGCGTACGCACAGTCTATAAGAGGCGGATTAAATGCTGATCACGAAGAAAACAAACAAAGCAGTCAAGAAATTAAAAATAGTTATTTGGAGATGTTTGAGTAATGGCAACTAAAGATTCAGTACAAGCTTTTAACGAAACAGTAAGACCTTTCTTTGAACACAAGAATGCATACACTGCAGAAAAAGGATTTACAGGAGAAAAAACAGAAGAAGGTTTACCACAAACAGAAGCACGTGAGAAAATTTTAGCAGGTAGAGAAGCTATAAAGACAGTTACTGATGTGCCTATGGCAGTGCTTGGTTCTGCTTGGAACATACCATTTGGTAAAACAGGATGGCGTTACGGAAAAGATAACTGGATTCTACAATCTAAATCAGACAAAGAATTTAGAAAAATGGAATTGCAAAATGCAAAAAATTATCGTGAAAGAAGAGACCGTGTAAGAGATGATATATTAGAAATATCTTATGCAGCAAGAGATAAGTATTTAAAAACTGGTGACAATAAATTTTTAGACCTAGCAGTGCAGGCATCAAATGATTTATTATCTAATGAGGGATTGACACCAGAAAACGATTACGTTGTTCTAACCCCTGAAGTACAAGACATGCGTGATGGCATAGGATTATTTACAAACAACCCTAATCCTTACCCTGCAGTAGAAGCTAGTATGTATATTGCTGGAGGAATAGCAGGATCTGTTAAAGGTGAAAAACTTGTAAGAGATAAATGGTTAAAAGGTGCAGCTAAAGGATTTGCTAAATCAAAAGGTAACTGGTTTGCGAGATCTGCTGGTGCAGTTCTTGGAGGAGCAACAGCTGTGGGTGTAGCAGATTATGGATACGAAGGTATGCTTGATATCATGGACAGAGCAGGTAAAGCAAAAGGTTACATGCGTGACCCTAATCAACAAGCCAGTCTTGTTGATGCAGCTTTAGCATCAATAACGCCTGATGCATTAACATTTGGATCAGAGGGTATCAACAGACCAGCACAAATGGAAAGACTAAAGAACGCAACTAGCGCAGCGATATGGGATGCAGGTTTAACTGCAGGTTTCTTTGCATTAAGACCAGCATACTATGGTTTAAGAAAAACTGTTGGAGCATATCCTTTTGGTATGTTTAGACAAAAACCAAGTAAAGCACCTGGTATTGTTACTGGTCAAGAAATATTAGAGGGTGAACAAAAAATATTAGAAAGATGGATGCCAGCGCAAACAGAACTTGATACGTTAGCTACTAGTGGATTAAAACAACCTAAAGAACAATTGTCATACAACATGCCGCTTGGCTTAGGTAATTTTATGTTTCGTTTATCTAACTCAAAAGCATTTAACTGGCTTGGTCCACGTGACCCAATAAAGCCTGGAACTAATGAATGGTTTCCTGAAGCTACAGAAATAGGAGGCACAATGGTTGCACGTACAAGTGTGGGTGGACCGTTAGGCGGCAAGATAGCATCAATGTTATCGCCTGCACCTATCTTTGGCATTAGTATAAAAAACAACATGGCAAAACAAAGTGACTTTTACATTGATGGTGTAATGAGAAAAATGATTGGCGCGTTTGCACCATATGCACATTTAGATGAAATGATAGATGACTTTTCTTTCTTAGCATCAAAAGGTTATCGTGGTTTTGTTGCACATGCAAAAAAATTAGAAGATGATTTTGTAAAATCAGCAGAAGGTATGGGTAAAGGTTTTTCAGATGAAAATTTAGTGAACGTTGCAAAACAAACACTTCGTGAATATCAACAAAAATTACAATTAGATCCAAGTGGAAATGTTATACCTTCTCAAGTAAGACAAAAATTAGTTACGTTTTTAGAAAATCAAATAATAAAACCGGTTGGTGAGGGTAGAACATTTGGTTTACGTGATGTATATCAAATGAAAGGTTTACGTGAACAGCTTGATGATTTGTTAAAACCATTAAAAGATAAAACACTAGCGGAAACATCTTATGCAGATGACATATCAAGATTAATGAAAGCATGGGAAAATGATGTAGCATCAATAGAAAGAATGGGTTATCCAGATGTAGCAAAAGCTTTTGATGCATATGATAAATTTGTATCGTCAGGTATGTTGTTGTACGGAACTAACGTTGGTAAGGCAGCAGCTGGTGGTGAAGTAATGAAAAGAGGATTTGGTGTTGTATTAAATGAAAGCACAACACGTGGCTCACACAGTCTTTGGGATGTAGTTATTAAGTCAGCTAGAGCTGGTAATCCAAACAGTAAAGCAGAGATACAAGCACTTAAAAGAATTGTAGGTGATCGTGGTTACGTTAATGGTTTAGGATTATATATTAGAGATTCTTTTGACAAAGCAATTAAAGATAAAGAAGGTGTACAATTTTTTGATGCAGCATCTTTTAGAGATGCACTTGGTATTGGTACAGCAGGATCGTTAAACAGATTAATGAAAGAAGCGTTACCTGGCCCAACAACAAACAAACTAAAAATATTTGATCCTGCAACAGGAATATACAAAGAGTTTGATGATGAAGTATTTGAAACTGGCGTTGGAAAAGGATTAAAAGACATATTAGGGGAAGAAGTTCCTGAAGGATTTTTAAAAACAGAAGGTAGAAGATTACCAACATTAGAAGAACTTGATGATCTGACAAAAGTATTAGAAAAGTTATTTGAAAATGGTGTGCCTAGTGGTGCTAAGTTTATGATGCGTCGTGCAACGATGGCAGGCACTAGAGGTGCAGCAAGATCTTTATTACCATCCACTGCTATAGGTAAAGGTGGTGCAGAAGCTGCTGGTATTATAGGCATTGGCCCTATGATGGCTAGTGTTGCAGCATTTTTAGTAAACTATGGAGGTAAAATTTTAACCAATCCTGTGTCAATCAGAGTTCTTAAAAATTTAACAGATGTAAACTTACCTAGCACAATTAGACAAGCAAACTTTGCTAGACTAGTTATAATGTATCCAGAAGAGTTTGCAGCATTTGATGCAGACTTAGCAGAAATGGAACAAGTACAAAAAGAATATAATAGAAACGCAAAAATAAATACTCAAATGAAATCTACAAAAGAAACTTTTGCAGAGGGTGCAGGTCAAGTTGCTCAAGACACAGGTTCATTTGCAAAAGATATTTATGATAGATTTATTTCTCCTTTAGATGATTACAGCTTACGTAGACAAATAAAACCTAGAACGCCTCCTGCTGGTTCAATTGATTTTGCACCAGAGGCAACGGACGCTTCAGTGACAGGATACGATTCTACTAGTGCGGGTAGAGTAATAAATCAAAATCAAAATTTCAATCCAGCAGCTGCTGGTGCGTTATATACAGGTAATACAGATGCAGCAATTGCTGCACAGTATGGCGGCACTCAATATGCCGCTGGAGGTGGGCTAATGGAACTTAATCCAGTAATGAATAACCAAGGCAAATTTGTCAAACCACAGATGGGAATGAATGACAATCCTTTTGCTGGTAGAGGTATAGGGAGTTTGACATAATGGCAACTTATTCTGCTGGACCAAATACAATGGTAAATCGACCTTACACAGGCGGTAGTGTTTTTTCTGATAAACAAGGTAGAGGTTTTCCAAGCACTGTAAGTTCAAGAACAAACACATCTATTCGTGATGGCAGTAATTATGATAGACCGATAGCATCTTACAGATCATTTTCAGAAATTAATAATCCTAGAGGAAGAACAACAAATACGATGGTTGTTGGACCTGATGACAATCTTTCTGCTAGATTTATTTATCCAGATGGATCAGGATACGAACAAATTGGTGGCAAGGAAAGATTAATTCAATTACAGGGTGGTGGTGAAGATTACATGCCTTCAGGTATAATGGCTAATGTAGTAGATAATCCTGTTGTTAACAGAATAAAAGAAGGTTACGAACAATTTAAACCTTTTATACCTAGTGAAATTGATCAAAATGTTAATTCTGATGTAGACTTTTACGGTTATGAAGCGCCAGTGGGCCCAGGCACTATGACTTTTGGCACCGACAAAGATTTTAGTAATTTTTACGGTGGTTTTAAAATGAATTTTGATGATGGTGGCATAGCAACCCTTGCAGGAGATTTAGAACAAAGAATGACACCTCCAGATGCACAAGTTGTAGAACCTAAAAAATTAACAGATGAACAAAAAGATTATTTAATGGATTACATGTTAGACTTTATGTTTAAACAAAAACAAAGAGAGCAACAAGAGATGGAAGGCAGGGTGCCTATGTTTAATTATTTTGATATGGAAGTATGACAACTAAAGATTTAATTTGGGTAGCAGGAATATTAATTGCAATGGGTTCTACGTGGGGTATGACTGCACAAAGAATTAATGCGATGGAAAAAGATGTGGATCGTATGGAGACAGCTATAATAATGCTATCAAAAATGGATTCTAGGGTTGCAGTGATAGAATCAGAAGTCAAGAATATAAATAAAAAACTTGACAAGATGAGTAAATAGGGGCCGCTTGGGGAAAGAATGTACGGCATACTATCGCTAATTGGGAAAAAATATGGCAAGGATGCGATGCGTCGTGTTCTTGCTATTACCCAAAATTTTCCTGACGATCGTTTTGTTAAATCAATGCGTAATCCTAATTTTGCAGACTCATCTAGACTTGGTTCCGCAGAAGGATTATTAGAAAACGCATCAAAATATCTTACAGCAGATAATAATCCAACTCCTTACACAGGCATTATGTCAGCTCTTCGTGGTAAAATTAACAATGATCAAGTGACAAAAGATTTACTAAATTACTATCGTTTAAATCCTGGAGAATATAATAAAATAAATAACGCCGGTAGAACATATTGGGGTGAATATGGTGGTGAAGAATACGTAGATGAGTTAGCTCAAAATGCAATTGCACAAATGGCAAAAACTAATTTTAAACAACGTGGTTTAACTGATTACGAAAAATACATGATTACATTAGCTAGACAAAGACGAATGTCTACAAAGAAAAACGACAACGTTATTCCTTTCCCAAAACAAGATTAGTATGATATAGTATGTCGTGCAAATTGTAGAGAAATACGATTACAAAGATTTAAAAAAACAAGAAGGACCAAGTAGATCTTATCTTACACCTGACGGTGAAGCATTACCCTCCGTAACCACCATATTATCTAGAACCAAAGACAAAACATTTTTAAAAGAATGGCGTGCACGTGTGGGAGAAAAACAAGCAGAAAAAATTATCTCTGATTCTTCACAAATTGGAACCGCGCTCCACCTATATATAGAACATTATGTGAACGAACATGCATACAAGGATCTTACAGATATAGGCATTCAAGCGGGGAAAATGGCCCAGGTAATTATTGATCACGATGATGGTTTGAAAAAAGTTAGTGAGGTATGGGGTTCAGAAGTTCATTTGTATTATCCTGGTAAGTTTGCGGGCACGACAGATATGGTTGGTGTATACGATGGAAGACCTGCAATAATAGATTTTAAACAAACAAATAGGCCAAAGAAACGTGAATGGGTACAAGATTATCTCATGCAATTAGCAGCGTACGCAATGGCTCACAATAAATTATTTGATACAGAAATAGATCAAGGCGTGGTTCTTATGTGTTCTCGCGATTTGTTATTTCAACGTTTTGAATTAAAAGGTGAAAACTTTGTACGTGCAGGTGAAGCGTTTATGAAAAAATTAGATTTGTATTTACAATCAATACTTTAAATCCATTTAGATAATTCTTCTCCACTTATTTCTTTTGCAATATTAACTTTGTTGCGCAAGGCTTGTATTATCTTTTCATCTACAGTTTTCTTTGCAACTAAATCTATATACAATACAGGATTCTTTTGTCCTATTCTATGTGCTCTATCCTCTGATTGTATTCTTTTTTCTAAATCATAATTGTTAGAATAATATATAACTGTGCTGGCAGCTGTTAATGTAATACCGTAACCACCTGTCTGCGTGTTACCTATAAAAAATCTACAATCATTTTTTTTGTTTTGAAAATCATATATACAACGTTGTCTATCTTCTGGTTTTGTTGCACCATAGTATGTACAATATGATGTAGGACCGTACTCTTCTTTTATTGCTTTTTCTATGTTAAGTATATCGTGTATATAATTTGCCCATATAATTACTTTGCCTGTATTTTCTGCAAGTATCTGCATCAACTCTTCTAATCTAGAACTTTTTAAATTTATAACTTCGCCACTGTCTGTTTTCATGTGACCACAAGTTATTTGATGTAGTCTTATCAATTGTGTCAAAACATTGACAGCTGTAGCTGATTGACCTTTTAGCATTGTTATTGCACTAGATTTCATTTCATCATATGCTTTTCTTTGCTCGTCACTTAATTCTACTGTTCTTTTTGTAAAAGTTTTTTCTGGTAAATCTAAACAATCTTTTTTCAAAATGCGGTAAGAATGTGGTGATACTAGCTTACCTAGTTCTTTTAAATTTTTAAACTTAACTATTTTTTGAAACTTATGTGTGCCACCAGCCGCACTAGCAGTAATTAAAACTGCATACTTTGTACGAAAAGCATAAAAACTTTGTTGTCCTAATATTTCTGGATCAAGAAAATCCATCTGTGACCACAAATCCATAGGTGATTGTGTTACAGGTGAACCTGTTAATATTCTTCTGTACTTTGCTTCTTTGCCAAGAGCTAACATATTTTTTGTTCTTTTAGCTTGTGGATTTTTTATTGTAGTGCTCTCATCAATTATCATCATTGATTTACCAATCAAAAATAATCTAGCTGCATCAACACCCTTTTTTGTAGATAAAGCTTCTACATTCATTACAAATATTTTTAATCTAAAATTATCTGCTGATCTAATTGATTTTAATTGAGACTTGTATTTTTCACTGGTTAATGGTTTCCAAGCAAGTATTTCTTTTTCTATGTAATCAGGCACATGAACTGGGATTTCTTGGTCCACCCAGTTCATGTACGTTCCCTTAGGAGCAACTACTAATAATCTATCTATACTACCTTTACTGTATAATATACAAGCATTATCTAAAGCAATCTTAGTTTTTCCTGTTCCCATTTCTGCAAAAACTGCAAAAGATTTTTTGTTCCAACACTTCTTCAACGCATCTTTCTGATGCTCAAACGGCTTAGTCTTAAATTTATACATTTTACTCTTTCTTTATTCTTGTAATGTTCTATATAATAGTTTATAGAAAGAGTCAAGAAAGAGAATATGGCAAAAGTTTATATACCACAAGTAATGGATTATAATGTTCGTTCAGCTGAAAAGTTTGGAGAACTAACAGTTATGTTACCGGATAATAAACAGATGATACTTGCATCTGGTCCTTTGACATTTAAACTAAAACAAGAATTAAAAGATTTTAGTGATGAAGATTACTTGCTTTTAATTGGAGATCCTGCTATCATAGCAGTTTGTGGCGCTATTGCCGCAAAAAATAATGGTGGTAGATTTAAGGTTCTAAAATGGGACCGTAATGAAAAAAGATACTACGATTTAGAAATAGATTTGAAAGGTTAATATGACGAGTTTAGATCCAAAAGATTTAATTACACAAATGCAACAAGATGCTGAAACAATACCTGAAGATAACATGGGTAAGATTGGTGCAGTAGCTACAGATATTGCAGAAGTAGATAATGAAATACAAGAATTAAAAGAAGAACTAAAAAAGAAAGAAGACTATAGAATTAAATTATCAGAAGAAGTTTTACCTAGTCTTTTTTCAGAAGTAGGATTGTCAGAAATAAAGTTAGCTGATGGTCGTAAAATAAAAGTTTCCGAGTATTATCGTGCAGCTATTAAAGTAGAAAATAGAGATGCAGCATATACTTGGCTAAGAAACAATGGGTTTGGCGATTTAGTAAAGAACCAAATCACTTGTAGCTTTGGAAGGAATGAAGATGAGAAAGCTAGTAAACTTGTGTCTGATCTCAACGAGAGAGGATATGAGTCTGCACAACGCGAGTGGGTCGAACCTTCCACCCTCCGCGCTTTCGTTCGTGAACAATACGAGGCAGGTAGAGAGATTCCTATGGATCTGCTAGGTGCTTACATTGGTCACAAAACAACAATTAAATCTGAATAAGGTAAATTATGAATACTAAAAATGTAAAAACTAAAGAAACTTTGGATCTAGCTGTTTTAGCAGAAGATTCAAAATCAATGAGTGGGTTTGGTTCTATAAACCTTGCAAGAGATACTGCTATTCCTTACATTAGCATTTTGCAAACATCAAGCCCTCAAGTAAATCCATCAAAAGCAGAATACATAGAGTCTGCAAAAGCTGGACAACTGTTCAACACAGTTACACAAGAAACCTTTGATAAACTCGAAGTCATTCCTGTTTTCTACCACCTCAAATATGTAGAGTGGAAACCTAGAGAGCAAGGTGGTGGGTTTATCGACTCACATGATGCTGACAGTGGCATCATTGGACAAACCAAACGTGATCCTATGACCGGTAAACAAGTGTTGCCTAACGGTAACCATATCGTTCAAACAGCTTATCATTTTGTATTAATGATAACTGGTGATGGATACCAAAATGCTGTGATCAGCATGTCTTCAAGTCAACTCAAGAAGAGTAGACGTTGGAACAGCTTAATGCTATCACAAAAAATTAAGGGTCCACAGGGTATGTTTACACCTCCTACGTATGCTTTTACTTACAATCTATCAACTGTAAGTGAATCTAACGACAGAGGTAGTTGGTTTGGGTTCTCTATTGAGAAGGGTAACCAGGTAACTGATGCTTCCATCTATGGTGAAAGCAAAGCTTTTGCACAATCCGCAGCATCAGGTGCTGTGGATGCAAAACCAGAAACCCCTAAATTAATATCAGAAGAAAAACCAAGCGAAGAATCAGTACCATTTTAATCTATAAAAAGGAACTGGAGGGTTCGTGGAAGTTGAGAAATTTAAGTCTATATTTGAAGGTCTAGACGTAGCTTATGGTCAGCACCAGCCTAACGGCTCGCGTGCTGACGGCAAGCAACAAGGTAAATCATATATTGTAAGACAGGAGGTTACAGATGAACTTTGGCAAAAACATTTGGAGGGAGAGGGTCCGTCTCTTGGGATTATTCCTATTAGGGCTGACAATACTACTAAATGGGGATGTATTGATATTGATGACTATCCTCTGGATCATTCTGCTTTATTCAAAAAAATAAAAAAGTTAAATTTACCATTAGTATATTGTAAATCAAAAAGTGGTGGTGCTCACTTATTCATATTTATGAAAAGAACCATAGCATCTAAATTAATTAGAAATAAATTAACACAAATGGCTGCATTGATAGGTCATTCACAATCAGAAATATTTCCAAAACAATCTAGCATATCATTAGAAAAAGGCGATCTAGGTAATTTTTTAAATTTACCATACTACAATGGTAACAAATCAGTTCGTTATGCATTAAAAGAAAACGGTACAACTGCATCATTAGAAGAGTTCTTTGAGATCTATGATAAAAACGTTGTAGATAGCTTAGATGACATTGGGGGTAGTAAAGATGAGGACATTATAAAAGATGGACCACCTTGTTTACAAGCTCTATGTGGTCAAGGTTTTCCTCCTGGTACACGCAACAATGGATTGTTTAACATTGGAGTATACACAAAGAAATTTGATCCAGATAATTGGGAAAGACTTTTAGAAGAATACAATCAAAAGTATATGCAACCACCTCTGGACCACAAAGAAGTAGCTACAGTTGTAGGTCAACTAAATAAAAAAGGTTATCAATACAAATGTAAAGATCAGCCAATTAGTTCTTTTTGTAATATAAGTGTGTGTAAAACTAGAAAGCATGGTGTGGGTGCAGAGAATGTATCACAACAGCTTGGTGCATTATCAAAATTAGAAACAGAACCACCAATATGGTTTTTAGAAATACCAACAGATGATGATGAAGATGATCTTAAAATACAATTAACAACAGAAGAATTACAAATACAAACAAAGTTTCAAAAGAGAGCCATGGAAGTATTAACCATGATGCCTCCTTTGATGAAGGCGTCCGATTGGCAACAATTAGTGAATAGTAAGATGCAAACTGCTCTTAAGATTCCTGTGTCAAACGACGGATCTGTGTCCGGCCAGTTTTTAGCTCACCTCCAGGAGTTCTGTACTGGTCGGTCACAAGGCTTAGTCAAAGAAGATATACTATTACGAAAACCATACACAGAAAATGATATGATATACTTTAGATTGCAAGATTTACATGCATATTTAATAAGAAATAAATTTACACACTACAGTAACACAGGACAAATAATAGCTGAGTTACGTAAGATAAAAGGTGAGCATAAGTTTTGGAAGTTAAAAAACAAAGGTGTTAACACATGGGGTGTGCCATCTTTTGATGAGCAAGATTCAGAACATGAAGTGAGAAAACAAAATGCAACGCCGTT
>Ga0098055_1001060_pt1 | contig 15241 bp, 15 predicted proteins | sample 17_taG_FD_75107 | JGI IMG/M metagenome (GOLD analysis project Ga0098055, IMG submission 75107) | Marine viral communities from the Subarctic Pacific Ocean - 17_ETSP_OMZ_AT15314 metaG | ecosystem: Environmental > Aquatic > Marine > Oceanic | place: Pacific Ocean | collected 2015-01-18 | reverse complement strand
ATGTCATATGCCATCAAGTTAGGCATTGAACGACGGATTAGGCTTACTAGTACTGGATCGAAACCAGCAACAGCGCCGCTGTCGTTTGCGTTACCAGAGAAACCTGCAGTATCTGCGCCAGCACCAGGAGGTGTGATTGGGTTGTTAGACTGGGTTGTGATTGGATTTTCGGAGAGGAAAGTACGCTCTTCTTGAAGGGCGATTGCTTGGTTCTCCAAGAGTTGTGCGGTTACTGCACGCTTGTGTGCGTCCTGGATACCGTCTCCGTGCTCTAGAACAGGAGCCCACTTCTCCATGAGCTGTTCTGCGTTAGCATTGTTATACATTAGTTAAAACCTTTATTTGGTAAAGAATTGTTAGTTTGATCTTAATAATTTAAAAATCACTTAGAAAATCTGTCGAGCTGTTCTACTAGTGAAGCCATTTGAGCGGATAACTCAGGTGCTGCTTCATAAGTACCAACTTCTTCAGTTAGATCCTCGACGCTGTTTCTTGCGGTCACACTAGCAGTGCTCAAAGAGAAATAGCTCTCTTTTAATGACTCTAGCTTTTCGCGATAACCTGTTTCACTATCAAACTCAACGTTCTCAGCCAAAGCTGCGAGCTTGTCCTTCTGTGTCTCGGCGAGACCTTCAGATACATCGGCGAGAATGGTCTCAGAAACAGCACCACTTAGGCGGCTGTTAAGAGCTACATTACGCTCAATTTGCTCATTGAGGTTTGATTCCATTTCATCAAGTTTTTCAACCATGGACTCAACAACATCGAAACGCTCTTCAGGTACAGAGACATAATGCTCTGAGAAGAGTGAATGCATTCCCTTTAGGAAGCTTTCAGTCATTTCGGTGCGAAGACCATGTTCGACGGCGATAGCATTTTCAGCCATCCACTCGTCTGCTACGTACTCTAGGTAAGCGTCTACACGCTCACTTAGGCTGGTACGAACAGTAGCTAGCTCTTCAGTTAGCTTCTCTTCATATGCAGCTTGTAGCTCTTCCTTGGCAATAGCAACCTTGTTACGAATAGCGGCTTCAAAGATGACTCGAGCTTTGCTCTGGAACTCTTCAGAGAGTTCTTCGCCACTTAGAAGGGCAGTAACGTCTTCTTCAATGTCTAGCTCAGCCATAGAGATATCACTAGAAGTGATTTCTTCTACAACTTCACCTTCAGTCTCGATCTCTTCCTTGCGGGTTTGACCGGGAACTACAGAAGCGGGTACTTTTTCGGCTTGTGAACCTGCGGGGTGAGCATCAGTAGTACCACCGGCATTGCTGCCAGGAACTACTTTAGCGTCTACCTTCTCCATACCATCAGCTGGTTTAGCGCCTTTATTTACCACATCCTTAACTTGCTTAAGGGGTGTGGAGGCATCTTTGAGCTTGGCAGGACCATCAGGTTCATTAGTATAGTTCTCGGGGGTTGGACCACCGAGATCTTCGATTGATTGTCCGGGAACTACGCTGGTCGGAACCTTTTCCATTGGTTCAGCAGCCTTAGCACCTTTCGTTACTACGTTTTCCATGTCTTGTAAAAATTAGTTGCTACCGACGAGTAAATTGATTTAACAGTATAAATCTATAGTTATTTATAAGATTTATAGACTGGAGAAAAAATCAGTGAAAAGATTTAATTTCTTTTCCTGTAATTCTCTTGATGTCACTAGTTTATTTATAGTAGACCTAGCGTCCTCTACTTGCTGCTCTTTTAGGATTCCTCCACACATAACCCACTCTTTTCCTTCCATAATTCCCTGTACAAAAGCATCAGGGGCACTAGGATCAGCTACAATATCAGCAGCAGTGGAGAGCATAAAGTCTTCTCCAACTAACTTGTAACCTTCTTTAGTCTCGGTTAATGAACCAATACCACGAGAAGAAACACCTAAGGTTACACCTTCACCGACCAAGCTTTTGGCAATCTTGCCCATAGGGGTTTCAAGTAGCTTTGCTTTACCGATAAAGTTATTTCCTTCTTGAGTAAGTGAAATAATTTTATGTGAAACACGGTCTAGGTTTACAGTAGGTCCGTCAGGATGACCTAGTTCTCCTAGAGCACGACCGTTATTTACATACTGTTCGTTATAGCGACCAACTTCACGTGCTAAGGTATCGGTCCTATAGACACGACCATTGCGGTTCTTTTGGTTGCCTTGGAGGAAAATACCCTCGATGAACATAGATTTTTTACCGTTAATTTCTTCAACGATAAACTCAACTGAGTTAATTTCTTCTGTAATTAATTTCATCTTAGTAGTGCTTTCTCTAGTTATGTGTAATTGCTGATAATATCAGCCTTGATCTTCACCTTCCTCTTCACCTTGAAATAGGTTAGAGGCAGCGACTTGACGGAAATCATCAATTCTCTCACTACTTTTAGCGAAGAGAACATCTTTGATTTCTTGGGTTACTTCTGAAGGCGAAGAGCCTGATGCAATGGCATCAATAATATTTGAGGACATAATAAAAAAACCAATATGAAGTTATTTATGAAGATTAGAATTCACCTTCACCACTCTTGGGGAGTTTTGGTGGAGCTGGGTCTGTCGGGACGATACCAGCTTCACTATTAATAGCAGCTTCAGCACCAGCCATAGTAGCCATAGCCCCTGCGGGGTCTCCTGGTTCCATTGCTGGTAGTGGCTCACCTGTGATTGGATCTAGAGTTGATGGATCTGGGATAGTACCATCAGCAATCTCTTTCTCAATGAGCTTATCCTGCTCTTCCATCTCACCATCAGTCTGGCGAAGGATTTTATTGCGGACAAATTCTTGTGAATAATACTTACCAATATAAGGTTCAGCTTGAGCTAGTAGATTTAGACGCTCTTGGAAGAGTTCTGTTTCTTTTAGTTCAGCAAAGTGATTATCATATAAGAAATCATACTGAATATTATCCTTGATACCTTCCCAATCATCTGGGGTAATAACATTTTTTAGGATAAGTTGAGTCTTCAGTAGATCACTGAATAGACCAGCAAAGCGCTTGCGAAGGCGAGCAACGAACTTGGAAAACTTTACCTCGTCACGTAAAATTTCACTAGAACGTCCCATATTGAAACCTTCATTACCGCCTGGTTGGCGTGAAGCAGGAACTCCAAGAGCTGCGTATAATTTGTTACGGAAATACTCTAGGTCAGTGATCTCACCGAGGTTTTGTCCACCTGGGAGAGTGGTGATCTCAGTACCACGACCACCTTCACGGCGGGGTAGCCAGAAATCTTCCAACATTGACATCACCTTCTTATCATTCTTCATCTCACCAGTCTGTGCGTTATAGGTTAGTTTATTCCTATAACGACTCATCACTTGCTGTAGATATTGTTCTGCCTTCACTTTCGGCAAGTTACCAACATCAATATAGAAAATGCGACGTTCTGGTGCGCGAGATAAACGATAAATTACAATCGCATCCTCAATCATTTTTAACTGATTGACTGCTTTAATTGCTTTGTGTAACCAGGATAGAACTGTTTGATCATTTCTATTGACTAGACCTGAATTGCAGTATGCAATAGAGTCTTTGGCAATTTTTATTGATGCGGTCGAGTTATTACCCCCACCACCACCATAACCTGTTACTGTATTGGCTCCAGGTGTATAAACATAATATTCATCAATTGCTTGACTAAAAATATTTTTACGACCCAATGGATTTCTGCCACCAATATTATTCTTGGTTAAAACTTGAGATGCTTCAGTAGTTGCTGCTTTATCATTAAGTTTTCGAACAAACTTGATCTTCATAGGATCAATGTAACGTAAATCCATAATCCCATCTTGTGGTTTTTGGAGATCAATTACTTTTAGATAATGCATTCTGCCATCAATGTACCAATTGCGAAAAATTTCGTGGGATCGTTTATCAAAGTCTAATAATTCTTTGATATACTTAAACTCCTCACGTATAATATTTTTTACTTTATCGCTAGCATTGACATTGCTCAATTCAACCTGAACAGGTGATTCATATAGATCACTGACGATTGCTTCATTAACAATGTCTTCAATAGCACTATCCACTTCTGGATATAATGCCATCTCTCTATAGCGGCGAATTAATTCATATTCTGTCCTATAGACACCCTCAATATCAACATATGATCCTCCAAAACCACCAGAAGCAAAATATTCAACCCCATCAGAGTTATTCTCTGGAACGGGGCTAATAGATCCAGGGCGCTGGACATCATTATCTTCAATTGAAAAACCAAATAGCTTTCCCATAATAATAAAAAGTGGGTGTATACCGTCTTACACTTATATTTAGCGCATAAAAAAAGGACCCCTTTCGGGATCCCGTTTGATAATTGTAAGTGAATCAGAAGATATCCTGACCACCTGCGTTGGGTCCAATACCCTTGATAGCTTCCCACCACTGAACTTGCATCTCTACGGTGAACTCTTGAATGGTATCAATAGTATCGTAGTTAAGTTCGATGGTTGAGATGTTTGTTGGGAACACATCGTGGAAGCGATAGGTGCGTAGAGTAGAACCGTCGCGGTCTAGTTGATAGACATAAGCATCGGACTGATACTCTGCGGGATCCTGTGTACCTGTAGCGTCTTCCATACGATTCATCGTATTCATCCAGTTCTCCATTGCGGAGCGGATTGCGAAGTCGGTGTCGTTTAGGACAGTGATTGTCCAGGTGTCGAAGGTTCTGTCTCCAGCAATCTTCAATGTACGACCACGGAAGGGGACATCAATAGGGGTGATGTTTGAAGCGGGAAGTGCTGCTGCCTTAACTAGGAAGCGTGACTTCTGTAGTGTATCTGTATCGGTAGGTGCCGAGAGTGGGAATTGTAGAACAACTTCAAATAGATTGGGGCGAGCGCCGCCACCAGTCATTTTTGCTTTGAAGTCGCTGATAGTCCTCAATACTGGGGATTCTACCTGAACTCTTGTACTAGCCATTTGGGATTCTCCTTTTTAGTTAGGTAGTAATAATTAAACAGTGCCAACAATTTCTTCAAAACTAACGCCCGTGCGAGTAGCAACGAAGGTTAGACCGATGAAGTTAATTGAACGTGTAGGCTTGACAAAGATGTCAGCAACAAACTCATTACGATCTACGACCGCAGGTGTGTTGTTGGTCTCGTCACAAACTACTAGGAAGTCTGTAATACCACGCTTAGACTTAACATCGCGGAGGAATGGCTCAACAATGTTAACAAAGTTGGTACGAGTAACTTCGTCATTGAATTCAAATAGCTGGTCGTTAGCGGCAGCAGAGATAGCATCTTCAATATAGATGAACAAACGGCGAACGTTAATTCTATCGAATGAGGAGCTATTTGCCAATCCAGTCTTATCACCAAATAGGGTGATACCACCAACATCATTAGAGAAAATGACTGGGTTGACGCGAGCAGAATATAGTCTGTCGCGCTGGATTTGTGTTGGGTTGTATGCTAAGCGGGTTCCATTTAGGATAGCGCCACGAGTTGTACCAGCAGGTGAGAACCAAGGGAACGCAATCTGGTCAGTACGTGCGCAACAGCCAGCAATGTCACCATTAAGGGGAACATAGCGGAACTTGTCTGCGAAGCGGTCATACATGTACTTGTATCCAGTATCGAATACAACAAATGATGATGAAGCAACGGTACTATAGAAACTAATAATATTACTAGTAATGATTTCAGAATCAATAGTAACTTGTGCTCCAGAGGAGCTGTCTGTGATTTGTGAACCACGGTATGGACTAATGAAAGCCATAGCGTCCTTGCGTTGCTCGGCAATAGAAACAAGCTTGTTTGCTAGTGACTGTGCCTCTGCTTCACCGTAAGCAGCGGAGCCCATTAGTAGGAAGTCAACATTCGTTTCGTCATTAGACTCGAAGTTGTCATATCCTGCGGCAATGTCACCAACGTTAACTTGTAGTGCGCCATCCTGCTCAATGTCAATTCCGCCGTCGTAGTTCTTGCCGTTCTCTAGAACTAGCTGTAAGTTGCCACAGCTAACGAATTTGGCATTACGTACTTGGCGATCCCAAACACCTGCTACATCGGGGGTATATGTACCTTCAATAAATGCTGTTGGTACTGTACCTGCTGGCTGTGAGCCACCGAAAATATAACGTGATGTGTTTACTAGGAACTTTCTCCAGTATGAAGGAGTGCCTACAGAGAATTCTGCGTCTCTACCTTTGGAAATGCCAATGCTCTTCTCAAGGATAGTTCCTGCGTTTCCAGTTACTTCTCCAGTATCATCAAAGATTACAATATGCATCTCATCAAAACGAGAGTTGCGACTACGTGCATACTCTGTTGTGGTTGGACGATTAGCTAGTGTATTCCATGGAAGTTCTACTCTACCACTCTGTAGTGATACAGTTTGATCATCAAACCAATCTCTTGGGGTGATGGAGTTTCCAATAGTAGTAACAATGCCAACTTGATCGTGGATAGTAAAGTTTGAACCAACATAAGACCAAGTACCACCTTGCTGATACTCAACTTCTACCTCTGCCCCACCTAATGGAGTGAATGATAAAATTTTGACTTCTAAGCTGTAGTCAGTAGAAGTTGAAGTTATGCCAGTGATAATACCCTTAAGCTCACCTTCAACCATCATCGTGGTTCCTGCGCCAGCAGCAACTTTGGTGATTTGTTGAGTAAGTCCTTGACCTTGAGAAAGTGTGGCTCCATTGATAGTTGTAATACCAGTAAAGGTCTGGTCTGCTCTACCATCAATAAAGGCAACCTTAACACCATTAGCCCAAGAACCTGGGTTTCTAGCAATTACAGTGTATCCAGGTATAATATTTTCATCATACGCTAGAGCATTGTAGTCCTCTAGACTTTTAATTTTAATATCAGTTGTAGCTACACCTGCGTAGCTATTTTCAATTTCTGCGTTGTCAGAACGCACAACCTGCACAATACCACCATATGAAAGGTATGACGCAATTGTTAGCCAACCTTCATACTGTCTATCAGTAGAAGATGGTTGACCGAAAACATCAAGTAGTTCATTTTCGCTGGCAATTAATACAGGCTCATCAACAGGTCCCCTTGCGAAGGGGGCAACAATAGCGCCGGTTTTATCAGATGAAGTTTGTACTTGACCTAAAGTTAGGTCAACTTCTCTGACTAAAACACCGGGCGATGCTAAGTTTACAGGCATCTTTGGGGTCTCCCTATGAAAGTCCGAAATAATCTAAAAATATTTATAAAAAAATACATTTAGACGCCTATTTAACTATAGTCCCACATATAACTCATAGACCCATACTCATCAACATTATTCCATCTTTCACCCTGAGCATCAACAAAACTGCCATCATCATCCATAGAACTAATGAATCCAAATGGCGCCATATCTTGCTCAATTTGGTTTTCCTTATCATTATAGATTTCTTTACGGACATCATTGTCGGTCATTTCCCTAAAGTAATCTTGGGCAACACACCAGGCAAAAATAACCATACACATAGCAAGGTCATCATTACAGCCATCTTCAGCCGCAAATGAGTTATTCCTAGCAATAAATGTAGTAAGTTCCTGGACAATATTGAAATCACAGAACTCTAATTTTTTTTCCTCCACCAGAGCCTTCAGATTGGAGCACCCGAGCTTCTTCGTGGCTACGCTCATCTTTACGCCTAATTGTGTTTTAGAACCGCTGAAGCCCGCTCCAAGCTGCTGTCCTGCCCTTCCACGCATCGCACACATCATTACGTTGGGATATTCCAAGTCATAATTCAAAATAGAGGCAACTTGGTCACCAATATCATTGACTTCAATAAGAACGTGAGCTTTGTTATAAGATTTAGCAACTCTCTCAATAATACTTGGGAATACCATAGGTTTGATTTCATTATCCCTATATTTCGCAACCACCTTATATGGGAAGGTTGTTGTATCAAAAATAATGAAAGCAGAATAATCTTTACCAACTCCACGAGCAACGTCAGCTGTCAAAACGTATGTGTGATCATCTTCTGGGTCTGTAAAAATATCTAATCCTTTATTTTTTGTAATTGGCTCTCTATATTCCATAGCTCTCAAAGCCATTGGAGATATTAGCGTATCAACAGAACCAATAAACTCACACTCAAACTCAACCTTGAACTGCTCTTCACTCGTGTTCTTAATCGTAGTCTCTTTCCATACTTCATCTCTACCAGGGACCTGCGACCAGTGAACTTCAATGGGATTATAATCATTCCTCCCCTTTTCAGCATCATTCCACATTCGGTAGAAGTGGTTCATACCGTGAGGGGTAGAAACGATAATAACCTTCGTTGATTTACCAGAAGTAATGGTTGGATATACAGAAGCGAAGAACTGGTCAGCAATGTTGTTTTGAACGAACGCAAATTCGTCCAAGAAAATAATGTTAAAGGACATACCACGAACAGCAGATGCTGATGTGGAAGCAGCTAGGATTGTGGAACCATTCTCAAGTTCAACAGAACCTTTGTTCCAGGAGATAATACCGTGTTGTATCCATTGGGGTAAGTTCTCATAAGCAAGCTGTAGTCTGCCTAAGATTTCACGAGCAGTAGAAGCTTTGTTAGCGAGTATACCAATGGTAACGTTATCATTAAAAATAAGGTAATGTAGCAAGAAAGCCACACAGGTCGTAGACTTACCTGTCTGTCTGGGCATTTTGCAGATGGTGAATCTTTTCTCATGGAAACTGCGGATGAGGTTTTCCTGAAAGTCATATAACTTAAACGGAATAATACCGTGGTCAAGTGAAACAATTTTAATGTAGTTTAGGGCAAAATAAATTGGATCCGTCTTACACTTCATAAGCTCTTGTACTTGCTCATAAGTGAAGTTGACCGGAACGTTGGTCTTCTTCAGATTTGGATTACCAAGATACTGGGTGTCAGCCATTACAAAAAAAAGTCCCTACTGTTATGTAGGGACTTTTATTAGGAGTTTGGAATTGGAGGTGGATTGGGAACAGGATTGTTGTTCTCATCGTGCCTTACATATGTAGCTGGAGTAATTGGTTGGTTGTTCTCGTCATGCCTCTGATATGGTTGAGGTGCGGGAGCAACCTGGTTATTCTCATCGTGTCTTACGTAATCTCCGTTGAAGTTTAAGTAGTTTAAATTAGACCATCCCTCACCTGGGTCGCTATTATCAGCAGTTGATGCTGGATTGGGAATTAGGACATTGTTCTCATCATACCTCTGATAGTAAAAATTCATTGAGCCGATTCCAGCCATAAGTCCTACCTGGATAGTTTAATAATATTTAGAATAAAAATGAATGCGAATAGACAGGCTGCGCCTTCGTAGAAATGACCCATTGGGGTTAAGAAGTATTAAAGACGCATTATATATCATCCTTTGTGAATGTACATTATACCTAGTGTGGGAACCATAACAAGAATGTAGCACAGTAGTCCTAGGAACCAGTTATGCCCCATTGCGTGTATCAGCATTTCCATTTATCTAGTGCAAGTTTTTTGCGAGTGGGCTTTCCCTTCTCATCTTTGAGAGGACCTTTCATTCCCCCCATTCTGGCGCAGAATGATTTCTTGCGAGGACCACCTTCTGGTTGTGGTGCTTTTAAGTCACTGCCGGGATTCTCTCGTTCGTAAGATTTGCGTCCTTTCTCGTTAAGCCCCCCGGCTTTATTCTTTCCCTCTTTACGTTGCCAAGCAGACTCACCAACATTTTGGATATAGTCACTCTTATCAAGCTCATCTTGGGTCTTTTTGACTTTATCTAGGGCATCATAGCCATCTTTCTTGGCTTTCTCTCCCTTCTCATCCCAACTTTTCTTTTTGGCTTTGAGATTTGCTCTCATTTTATCAGCAATAGCACCCTCACCAATCTGCTGTTTCCAGCCAGTCATTGGATCTGGTAGGATTAGATCAGTAATTTCAGCAACTAAATTACCATCAACGTCAAGAATTTCTACAGATTCTTTACGAGTCTTTTTTGTGGAAGTCTGCTCCTTACGCTTTTCTGCAAAATTATCAGCTAGAGCTTTGAATCTCTTTCTGTAATCTGGGTCAGTTTCAATGCGAGACTTACCTTCAGCACAAAACTCCGCAAAGGACTTACCTTCCTTCACGCAATTAGGAACTTCTTTACCGTCTTTTTTCTTTGTGCCTTTAGCTTTATACCCATCCCAGCAAGTGTCAGCACCCACATTCTTGCGAGCCGTCTTCATACCTTCGCCAATATCTAGCGTCTCTGGGTAGTCTTTACTGCCTTTTTTGGCGGGGGACTCTCCACGTTTACGTTTAGCGTGGATATTATCCCATAGACCCTTCTTCTTAGCCATATCTAATAACAGGATTTAATAAAATAATGTGAAAGGCTCAAGAACTGCATCGACGACATATAAAGCCGTCCTTCATTATATTGCCCTTCACATTTATTTAGTCATAAGTTTTTTTACCACCTTTAAGGTATCCAGATCCCTTACTATCATAGAAACGAACACCTTTCTTAATTGTAGTTGACCTTAGCTCATCATTCTCATCTTTATACTTCTGACGTTTTTTGGCGTCGTCAGCAGCAGCTTTGAAATTTGACAATGTTCTCTCCTTTCGTTCTTTAGATGCACCTTTCATTGACTTGTCAGCATCGGAAGGTGCTTTAGGCATCTTAATACCCTCAGACATCCCACCGCCGCCATCTCCATCATAGTCCATATGGTCCGAATCCATAGTGGCGTCGTCCATATCTCTACCGTTCAATCCACTATAACCCCTATTTCTTTTTTTGGGAGGACACTTACAGTCACTTCCCATACCTTCACACTCTTTACACTTTCTTTTAGCCATTTTAAGAATCCGTTAGTTTTTTCATCATTCCATCTTTTATCATTTTTTGTAATTCGGTTGTAGAACCAACAAAGACGGAATTATTTGTAACACTCGTTTGGTTATTGTTTACAGTAACCTCATCCAAATCTTTAACTTTTTTCTGTAAGTCCATAAGCTTCTCTGCTACCTCTGACATACTCTTTACGCCATTAATAGCTACTTCATAGCAACGAGCACTTCCGCCCTCTTGAGCAAGCTCCAGGGCACCTGTGACAGCCTCTTGACCTTTCTCTATGAGAGTATAAAGCTGCTGTCTAGTGTATTCATAATCTTTTTGATCATCGCTAGCATCGTTGACCTCAAGATCATCATTGGATTCATCAATTAGAGATAGTTCAGCTTTTTTTGGTTGCTCAATAATCTCAGACTCAATGTCCAACGCATCATCAATAGGATCGAAATTACTCACGGGAATACTTCTTTACTAGGTTTATTTATTATCTGGAGTATAGTCTACGTTTTGAGTTGGACTATAAACTTTACTATCATAGAAAATTTCAGTTGTATCATTGAAACCAAAATCATCATCTGGACCAGCATCAATAGGATCTGGTACTACAGTATAACGCACATCTCTTGGAGCATTTCTCTTATGAGATGTATGATAATCGACCTGAACTTTTTTGATAAGACCACCGCCAGTAGAATCCAATGGACCAAATAAGTATGTTTTGGCAGTGAAAGACAATGTATAGATTATAATGCGGCGACCGGCAAAGTCACCTTCGTAGTCATCAGTAAAGTTAATGCTGTTTAAAACTACTGGAATATCCCTCTTCTCTCCAATTTCTTCTAATAAATCAACAGTAGTTGTAAAAGCTGGTTGAAAATATGGTAAAATTTGCTCAACAATTTGTAAACAATCTTCATTAAGTTTTGCCATAATACTGAGTTCAAATTCAATATTATATGGAACTGGTAGATAGACTTTGCGAAGGGACTCACCTTCAGCACCACTTGCCTTAAATGTTTGTGTTGGTTTAGTTTTTCTCGTAGCATCGTATGAAATACCAGTCATCTCAAATGACATACGAGGTAGAGTTGTCTGTACTGGCTGATCTAACTCACCTTGCTGATTCAAACGTGCTAAAAACTTTTGGGTTGGACCATATCCAAGACCCACTTTCATTGCATTAATAACATCATCCGCGTTATTAACCTTCTGAATCTGTATGCCGTTAAATAAATTTCCAAAAGCGACAACAGTTTTTTTAATTATACCGTGGTAAAAATATTCTCCCACAAAATCACACAGAAATACTATGCTCTATTTATTCTCCAAATGGATTGTCATCTGAGAAATAGTTCTCATTTGGATTAAAGAACTGATTATATTCGGCAGTATCAACTATAACATCAGCTTCTTCTTGGACTTCATCATTTTGACTGAAACCATCTGCTGGTGTTTGGTTGGAGTTGAATGCCTTGAGAGAATACCTAGCACCACTCTGCTCACCTTCAATAATTTCACCTGGTTGGAAATTAATAGCACTCTTTTCGGGATCTAAATTAGTAATTTCTAATTGGTAAGTCTTAGCATTCCACCCACGTACACGTGCCTGCATACCAGATTCTCTGCCAATAATTATTTCATTATATAAGTAAATTCCCTCTCCCATACTTGCGGGAGCAGCAACTACAACATTAATATCCTCTGGTAGATCAGCTCCTGGGTCAGTAACCACAGCAGAGACAATTTTTTCACCATCAGTAAGTGCTAGCCCTTGAGCTATTGGATTATTTTCTAGATCATATACAATAATATCAGCATCTTCTGGGTAACCATTACCCTCATTAGTAACTTCAAATTCAATAACACCTGATGAGTTTGAATTAATACCTGCTCTAATGATAGCACCTGAACCACCGCCACCAACAGCAAGAACTTCTGGATCTTCAGTATAACCAGTACCTCTTGTAAATGTCACCAACTGCTTAATAGCCTTCTCTACGATATTAGAATCTGGGCGAGTTAGGAGAGCAATAACTTTAGGATCTTCTCCCCCTGCTGGTGGTGGATCAATATAAATTGATGGAACCTCATTAAAACTATTTCCTTCGTTTAATATAATTAATTCTCTAATATAACCAGTACCAGTTTTCGCAACAACCTCTGCTCTATTACTTAATGGTACTAGATCTAGAGTATTAATAAATCCTTTGTTGATGATAGTAGTATCAATCTCACCAATTGTAGTATCAAGTACTTCGTCCTCGTATTCAAATAGCTCACACTGTAATTCATAGGTATATCCTGTACCTAGCTGATAAAATGGTTGCTCGTGTTCTACAAATTTGATTTCAAATAGTCTTCTGCCTAGTGGGAAATAAATTAGGTCCCCTTCTCTAGGTCTTTGAATTGTTTGTAATGAACCTTCATCGGTTGGCGAATTCATTAGGAATAGCATCCTAGAATTCAAGAAAGGAGCGATATAATCTTCATAACGCTCTCTTGAAATAGTCAGGGTGACTTCATCTTTGACTTGAATGCCAAACTTTGACATAATGTCACCCTGACCACCATACCCATCAAAATTATTAAGGTATGATTCAATAATAAAATAAGACCTAAAGGCAGAGGAAGTTACCTCCCTCATAATGGTTGCTTCCCTAATAAAATTACGGGGAATGTAATACACATCCATCCCATACATTCGGATCTGTTCATTGATCAGATCTTGCTGTAAGTTTTGTTCCTGTGTAGAACCGTGTAAAAAGAAGGGATTGACAACCATTGATTCAGCCTACAAAGTCTAGAGGTGGTAATTCATAGGTGCTAGACATATCTCGCTTGATTTCTTCAAGCTCCCTAACACCATCATCATATAATTGTCTTCCGTTCATTTCAACTCCACCAGGCAATTTAGTGCCAGTGAATTTGATTAAGTTTTGACCCCATTGCTTTTTGATAGCGGAGACCAAATACTTTTTGACCCAACTGTCGTTATAGATCTCACAGAAATGCTCTGGATCCAAAGCTCTGTAACAATCAATAACAATTACACTTCCTACAGCAATATTTTTCCAATTAACATCTAGATACAGACGATCTTGACGCTTATTGAAGCGAATTATGGATGGTGGATTGTTTAAGAAATCAAATGTTGATCTCCACATTCCTGCGATATACGCAGTAATCATATCACCACCACCTAGGTAGCCTAGACCACCCAGATATCCATATCCATTCAGTCCATAATAGGATGCTCCTGGACCAAGGATTCCTCCTCCCACATAACCACCTAATGGACCACCAGTAGCGCTGGGAGGTGTCATTACCTTCTCAACACCAATAATATGTGCTGGAAGTAAGATATAATTTGAGTTTTCAATATATCGGTCTACTGTGGGACCAGTAGCACCTGGATATGTTTGAATAGTAGTACTAATTCCAGGATTAACAAATGGATTAAAGTCTGCTCCCCTATCAATATCCTCTTGAGTAAATTCATACTTCAAGTAAGTACGAATCACACCATCGTAATGCCTCTCCTGGAAGTGCTGGATGGTGTCATCAAGAATATCATCCAGTTGCTCATCAGCAACGTTAATCTCCAATACAGGGGCTCCTAGACGCCTTAGAGCATACTCTACAAGCTCTTGTCTGTTAGTTGGCTTTGCCATTAAAAGAATCCTCCATCTATTGTATCTGTGAACGCAGTAATTTTAGTTACTGGATCAACTGTAAGAATGCATGAGGATGTACTTAACTGACAACTTTCAACTATTGGACTAAAAACCTCACCATTCCATACTGGAACAGATCCAACTTTAATATCAGTAAAATCGGTATCAGTCAGTCCCTCTAGGGATGATGGAATACCGTTAGAAATAACACGGACAACATTTCTTTGTCCAATTTGATCGAGTAGATTTGCCATTAGTCGCTTCTCTCGTTATCTTTACTGGATGGATTGGTCTGTACCCACTGTGAACTATCCTTATCGGTATAGTAGATGTACATACGACCTTCGAGTGTGTTCCACCAGAGATTTCCTTCGATTGGATTTTCTGGGGGATGCTGACCAACCGTAACTGGTGGTGTTGATGGTGGGATAATTCCTGATTGCACGTCTGTTACTCCTGGATTTACTAGAGCCATGCCCTCAACAGCGCGGTATACTTTACCGTCTGTTTTATTAATCAATATAACATCATATACGTATCTGCCTTCTCTAAGGACAGATGTTTGGGCGGCGGTGAGCTTAATAATAATTTCACCTGACTTTGGTTTTAGAATGGAGACATCGAATCCCACTCCAAATTTAGCACCAGAATGCTTTCTCAATTGACTAACACCCCTAAATTGGGTCAAGTTAATTGGGATAGAAGTTCCGGCGTCGTCCAACTTAAAGCTAGCCGAGAAGTCAGCACCTTGATCAATAGTAATGTTTGATACGTAGGCACTAGCCATGGAAGTTAAGTTCTATTGTATACT
>Ga0098055_1001058_pt1 | contig 15251 bp, 9 predicted proteins | sample 17_taG_FD_75107 | JGI IMG/M metagenome (GOLD analysis project Ga0098055, IMG submission 75107) | Marine viral communities from the Subarctic Pacific Ocean - 17_ETSP_OMZ_AT15314 metaG | ecosystem: Environmental > Aquatic > Marine > Oceanic | place: Pacific Ocean | collected 2015-01-18 | reverse complement strand
TCAGGATCTTGAAACTTATCAATAATTTTTTGTCTATTATCTTGTGGAGTCTTGCCATAATAAGAGGCAACAGAAGTCTTACCGAATTTTTCAGCGACAGCCTTTTCTAATTGTTGTATATCAGTTTGAAACACAGCAAAAATAACTACTTTCCCTGTTGTTTCTTCTAATAGGTCAATAACTGTGCGTACTCTATTGTTTTTCAAGACAATAGTTTCGCCTTCCTCATTACGCAGACTGCCTGCGACCACTTGCTGTAAACGCATGATCTGTGTCAGCACGTTCATGGTGCTAAATACTTCGTCTTCTAAGATCATCAACGCTTTTTGTTTCATGGTGCCGTAGGCTTTCTTTTGCTCATCACTAAGCTCAACATAGCGCTTTACATACACCTTCTCTGGCAGGTCTAAGCACTCGTCTTTTGTTTTACGAATTGAAAAGTCTTTGATGGATTCTTGTAGTTCTTCCAGCTTTTGAAAGCCAACAATTTGCTGGAAAGAATGTGCTCCCATTCTGCGTGCCTGGGTGATCGCATACCTTGCACTAAATGCGTAGTAACTGCTAAAGCCCAAAAGATTCGGCGACAGAAAATAACATTGTGAGTACAGGTCAAGAGGGGCTTTAGTAATGGGAAATCCTGTTAGGATTCTTCGATAATCAGCAAGAGGAGCTAGTTTAATTAAATGTTTCGTTCTCTTAGCTTTCGGATTCTTTATCGTAGTGGATTCATCAACAGCCATCATTACATCATGCGTTACTAAAAACTCTTCTACAAACTTACAGGCTTTAACAGTTGCAAAAGCCTCTACGTTTACTAAGAAAATGTTTAAAACACCGTCACTGTCTTCTCTAACCATTTTCTCATAGTCCTGGGTCCATCGTTGAGTGTGGTTTGGCTGCCATACCAGGACATTTCTTTCTATTTGATCAGGCAAATGCTTGCTGATCTCATGTGTATCCCAGTTTCTTAAATTACCTTTTGGTGTTACAATAAGCAGACCAGTTATTTTTCCTTGCTCGAAAAGTATCCCGGCATTATCCAAAAGTATCTTGGACTTACCGAGTCCCATTTCAAGGAAAAGTGCATAGAGGTTTTTGTGAGCACTCCTGGCAAGAGTTTCGGTCTGGTGTTCGTAAGGCTCGGTTTTATAGTTGTACGTTCTTATATCCATTCTTTTCATATCCTTTGTTCTTTCTTAAAATATTTCTTGCAATCTATTCTACATATAGTATATGATTAGTGCAAGCTATGAATAAGGGACGAAGAACAACAGTAAAATTAGAAATCTGTAGTGACAGGAAAAATCGCTGGTTTATAAATTTTGCTCCTTTTGAAAAAAACGGAGAGTCTTTAGGCCCTTTTGCTAGTTTAGACGAAACTTTGAGGTACGTTTACAAAGACTTAGACGTACCGGAAGGAAAAGTTGAAATTGTCGAAGTAAATAACGAAGGACTAATTTTTTTCATACCAGATTTTGAAATAAACTATAAAAAAAAGAAAGAACGAGTACCGGATAACGTAACACCTATAAATAAGGGGAAGAAAAAATGAAGATAAACGAAATGTTTGAAGAAAACATCAAAAAAGCAGTTGAGGACATGGACGAATCTGCTATAAAAAGTCTAAGTAAGTTGTGTCACGACCTACTGGTCCTAGAGGGAGAAATAGGAAACACAGAAGAGCGGCTGAGAAAAGTTAAATCTCAGCATAAAGAACTTTCTGAACAAACTATTCCAGATAAATTAGCTGAACTCGGCGTTGCTGATCTAAAACTTAGCGACGGCTCACGAATTTCAGCGGATCCATTTTATAGTGCACGCATTACTGCCGCCAACCTGGAGGCAGCGCACGATTGGTTAAGAGATAACGGACACGGGGACATTATAAAGAACACCCTAACCGTTTCTTTTGGTCAAGGCGAAGATGCGGACGCTTCGAGATTGGTAGAACTGCTTGCGAAACAAGGCTACTTGCCGGAAACGAAACAAGCTGTTCATCCAAGCACCCTTCGAGCATTTGTAAGAGAAATGATCGAGTCGGGTAATTCATCGTTTGATGTGGACATACAGAAGAAATTCTCTGTGTACACAGGCAAACGCACAAAAATAAACCGTTGAACGAATAAAGAGGAAAGAATATGGCAACGAAAAAAGGTAATGGGAAATCTATAACATCCCTATTTGAAAACATCGAAGAAAAAGGTTTCGGAGATGTGGGCACAGAAGACCTTCGTACACCACGTTTGAGTATAGTCCAGGCATTGTCTCCGCAGAGACAAAAAACGTCTAGTGACTATAATCCAGACGCGGAAGAAGGCGATTTGTATTACAGTGGAACCAACGTCATCTTTAATGGCGATGAAGGTCTCCTGTTTCTACCAGCTTACTACACCAAAACTCTAGTTGAGTGGGGGTTGCGTGAGAAAGGTGGAGGCATAAAAGCTGTGCATCCCGCAGACTCTGATCTTTTGAATCGGTGCCAACGCGATGGCCAAGGAAGACTAATCACTCCAGGAGGGGAAACCCAACTGACAGTGACAGCCAACCATTATGGCTACGCGCTCGTTGATGAGGCACCCCAAAAGTGTGTTATCAATATGACAGGATCGCAACTAAAACACTCTCGTGCTTGGAACACAATGATCCAAGGAACGAAACTAAAGGGTGTCAAGGGGATGTTTACTCCTCCTGCATACTCTCACTGGTATCGTTTGAACACCCAAGTCGAGTCCAATGATCGTGGTACATGGTATAGCTACAGTATTACACAGGAGCGGATGCTCAAGGAAGACGAAAAAGATCTTTTCAGTGAAGCTGAAGAGTTTTCTAAATTCGTTGCCAAGGGCGGAATGGACCAATTGAGTGGACAGAGTAAAGGTAGCAAACCTGCGTTAGAACAATCTAAAAAAGATTGGGAAGACGACTAAGTAAACGGCGCTCCTTTCCTTTGCGGGGGCTCAGGGAAGGGGCGTTACAACTGAAGGAGATGAGTGGAAAATACAGCGGAAAAGCTTATGCAGATTTTCTCCGGTTTAGAAAGAGCACATGGAATCTATGAAATAACCGGAAAACAAAAGAACACAGAAAAGGGAATTAAAAAAGAAGGTAGAGGCAGAACATTACACGAACCATTAACTATTGAGCTATGGAAACATCACTTGGCGGGTAATCTATCTTTGGGAGTTGTCCCCTTAACTGATAACGAGACTTGTTCTTGGGGATGTATCGACGTTGATGAATACCCAATTAACACAAAGGAAATCTTAAAAACAATCAGGGACATGAAACTGCCCCTTGTGCCTTGTATGACAAAATCAGGTGGGGTACATCTTTTTCTATTTACTAAAAAGCCCATAGCAGCTTTTAAACTCCAAAACAAACTAGAAGAAATAGCCGCCTCAATGGGAAGAACAGGAGACGAAATCTTTCCCAAACAATACGAATGGTCTAAGCAGTTGCCACAAGAAAAGCAAACCGGAAACTGGCTTAATATGCCTTATTTTGCTGGAGAGGACACTACTCGGTATGCCCTCAATGCAAAAGGAAACGCTGCCGGACCAGAAGAGTTTATTAGAATTGTTAAAAGAAGAGCAGTTAGCGAAGAAGAATTAGATGCTTTTGTTCCAGTACGCAAAGGCCGGAAAAAGCAACTAAACGGAAACGGCTTGTGGGACGAGGCGCCCCCTTGCCTGGTGCACATGAAACTTAATGGTGTCCCAGAAGGTACGAGAAACAACGCTCTATTAAACTACGGCGTGTTTCTTAGAAAGGTTTTTCCAGAAGGAGAAGAGTGGAAAGATAAACTACAAGAGGTTAATAAAACAGCTTGCACAAGACCTTTGTCTCATAGCGAACTTAATACAATTATTCAAAGCCTAGAAAAAACAGAATACAGATACCAGTGCAAGAAGGCGCCTCTGGTTAATTTTTGTCAAAGCGGTATTTGTATAACCAAAAGACATGGCATTGATGCGTCACAAAGAGAACCCGTTTATGGAGGCCTGAGAAAATATATGACGGACCCACCTCTTTGGCACTTGGACGTTGATGGAAAAACTATTGTTTTAGAAACCAAACAACTACACAACTTTTCTTTATATCAACAAAAATGTATGGAAGTTTTAAACGCCTGTCCACCTGACAAGAAAAAATCAGATTGGGTAGCACAGCTTAATAAATGGCTACAAGAAGTACAGATTGTAGATGTTCCATCAGACATGACCAAGAAGGGTGTTCTAAACGAAGCAATACTAGAGTTTTGTAGACTTTCAGAGTCAGCTTCAAGATTAGCTGTTGTATCAGCAGGAGTTTATAGGCACGAAGAAGAAGGAAAAAAAGAGTGGTGGTTTACTGGACGAGATTTGGTTGTGTTTATACAAGAGTTTAAAAAGATGAGAAACATAAAAGAAGCAGAAGTGTTTACCCGACTAAAAGAAGTGGGGGCTGTTAACTCTTCCAAATGGATTGATAAATCAGTAGGAAACAAAAAAGTATGGGTCATGGATGTAAAAGAAATAGACGAGGACAGCATTTCCCCAGAAGAGTTTAGAGTGCCAACGGAGGAAAAACCATGGGAATAACAAAATATTATGGTCCTCCAGGTACAGGCAAAACAACAACTCTTCTTAATATTATAGAAGAGCACATAGACAAAGGAACACAACCAGAAAGAATCGCTTTTATTTCTTTCTCTGTTAAAGCAGCGAACGAAGGAAAGAACAGAGCACACGCTCGTTTTGGATTAGCTTTTGAAGAAATGCCTTATTTTTGTACAAGCCATGCTTTTTGTAAAAGAAACATGGGAATATCTCATGTGGTTGGTGGTAGAGATGTTTTTGATTTCTTGGAAGAGTATCAGTTTAATTTAACAAAGAAGTACCCTAATAATGCAAGGGCTATTAGGTCCGTGGTCCAAGATCCTTATTTCGAGATCATAGAAAGAGCGAAAACTAATTGTCGTTCTTTGAAAGATGAGCGCTTGTCCCTGGACGTTGAGCAAAGAAAAGGAGTGGTCAATCATTTGTTAGAGCCTTTAGCTGAATCTTGGGAAGTGTTTCGCTTAACAAGAACCCCGGTCATCTATTCTTTTGCCGATATGATCGTTAGTTTTTTGGAAGACGGAACAGCTCCACCGCTTGATCTTTTAATTGTGGACGAAGCACAAGACTTGGCAGAAATAAACTGGAGACTAGTTGATAAGCTAGCAGCAGTAACTGAAAAAACTTTTATAGCGGGAGACGATGACCAGGCTATTTATGAGTGGAACGGTGCAAGGCCACAAAGGTTTGTTGAATACAAAGGAGAGAAGATTGTCCTGGACCAATCTTATCGCATCCCCAGCAGTGTGCATCCAATTGCACAAAAAATTTCAGAAAGGATTCTTTGTCGAGAGCCAAAAGAATATAAACCAAGACAAGAACCAGGAACCGTTAATAATGTTAGCTCTATTGAAACACTGCCCCTGGACAAAGGAGAGTGGTTGATTATGGCTTCTTGTGATTACATGCTTACCGACACCTCCAAAGGCTATAACATCCGAAAGTTTTTGGTGGACAATGGATACCCTTTTGTACACAACCAATATCGTTACATTCCTGCTAGAATGATGTCAGCTATAGACACTTGGGAAAAGATAAAAACGGAAGACATCACTCTGTCTGAGCTAGACGATTTATATTTTCATTTGGGAAAACAAGGAGTCAAACGAGGCTTTATAAGTAGGGTTGCACAAGAACCAGACAAAGGACAAAAGATAAGCTTGCAAGAAGCAATGGATAATTATGGCCTAAAAGAAGAAATAATAGATAAAACATGGAAAGAACTGTTTGATAAAAGTATTGATGTAGAAAGAAGATCGTTTATAGAAAAAGCAATAAAAAATAATGAAGACTTGCACGGAGAACCGCGAATTGTCATATCAACTATTCATCAGGCAAAGGGCGGAGAAGCGGAGAATGTTGCAGTGTATTTAGACTTATCTAAAGCACAAAAACGTTCTTCAATATTACAACCAGACGGGCTTCACAGACAGTTTTATGTTGCAGTTACTCGCACCATTGAGAATTTGTATTTTATAAAAGCCCAAGACGATTACTACAGGTACATTATATGAGTTTTGTATACAAACCACCCACAGAGTGGACACCACCAGATACTTTTCCAACCCAATTATTAAAAGATGCTGAAGAAATAGCTATCGACCTTGAAACCAGGGACCCAAATTTAAAATCTTTAGGCCCAGGATATATTAGAGGCGATGGAGAAGTTGTTGGGGTGTCTATTGCTTGCGAAGGTTTTGCTGATTATTTTCCTTTTGCCCACGAATCCGGGTTTAACTTTCCTAAAAAACGAGTGCTGGATTTTGTGCGAGATGTCGTGTCTGAACAACAAGACAAGGTGTTTCATAATGCTAGTTATGATGTGGGCTGGCTAAAAAATGAAGGCATCACAGTTCAAGGAAGAATTATTGACACCATGGTAGTCGCTCCTTTAATCGATGAAAACCAGTTTTGGTATTCCCTCAATGCTTTAGGAAGACAATATGTCAATGAAGGTAAGACAGAAGGAGAGCTAATACAAGCAGCGGAAGAATGGGGACTGGATCCAAAAGCAGAGATGTGGAGACTGCCTTCAGCTTATGTTGGTACTTATGCCACCCAGGACGCGGCACTCACTCTAAAGCTTTGGAACCGGTTTAAAACGCTTTTAGAGGAGCAGAACCTTTGGAACATTTTTGAATTAGAGATGAATGTTTTACCAATTATATTAGACATGAAACAAAGAGGAGTCCGAGTAGATGTCGAGAGAGCAGAAGTATTAAAGAAAAAACTAATCGCTAGAGAAAAGAAAGTAGTAAGAGAAATAATGAAAGAGGCTGGCGTTAAAGAAGTACAGCTTTGGGCTGCCAATTCTTTGTCTAAAGTCTTTGATGCTTTGAAGTTGTCTTATTTAAGAACGGCTACAGGACTGCCAAGCTTCACTAAAGCTTTTTTGGAAAACCATTCGCATCCAGTAGCACAGCTAATAAGAGAGGCCAGAGAAATAAACAAAACGCACAGCACCTTTATCGACTCTATATTGAAGCATGAACACAACGGGAGGATACACGCTGAAATAAGACAGCTCAAAGGAGAGTCAGGAGGAACAGTAACCGGGAGACTTTCAATGAGTAACCCTAATTTACAGCAAGTCCCGGCTCGTAATAAAGAGATTGGACCACTTATTCGTTCTTTGTTCTTGCCAGAAGAGGGACAGAAATGGTGCTCAGCAGATTTTTCACAGCAAGAGCCCAGGATACTAACCCATTATGCTAGTCGTTCTCGTTATGATGGTGCAGAAACAGTTGCTGATGCGTATATAAATGGAGACGCAGACTTTCATCAAGAGGTTGCAAACCTAGTAGGCATTGATCGAAAGACAGCTAAAACTATTGGTCTTGGTATTATGTATGGTATGGGCAAAGGAAAGCTTGCCGATCAGTTAGGGGTCGGTGTTCCTGAAGCCTCTGATATTCGACAAAAATTTAACACCTATGCACCTTTTGTTAGACAGTTGGCAGACTCAGTAATGAGAAGTGCAAATCAGAAAGGCTATATTAAAACTATTTTAGGCAGGCGCTGTCATTTTGATATGTGGGAACCACTAAAATATGGCACAGGAAAACCACTAAAATATAAAGAAGCTGTACATGAGTACAACGGAGAAATTAAAAGGGCGTTTGTTTACAAAGCGCTTAATAAACTAATTCAAGGCTCGGCTGCTGACATGACCAAGCAGTCTATGGTTCATTGTTACCGAGAAGGGTTCCCCCCTTTGTTGCAAGTACACGATGAACTGGTGTTTTCTATAGACGATAAAAAGGATGTAGAGAGCATTTGTAAAATCATGGAAGAAGCGGTGCCTTTGGATGTTCCAAACAAGGTTGATGCCGAAGTTGGAAAAACTTGGGGCGACTCTATGGTCGCTAAAAACTAGGATATATCCTAAAATATAATGTATAATGCAATTTGCAGGAGTTAAAATGGACACAAAGAAGTGGAAAAGCGTAGCAATACGCAGAGAAATCGTTGATTTAGCGTCAGATATTGGGGAAAAAACGGAAAGACCGACCAGTAATGTCTTCGCTTTCGCTGTGAAAAGGTTAAAAGAAGACCTGGACACTGGGCGTTTGGTTGACGTACCGAAACAGTGAAGCATAAAATAATTTATGAGTCGCCGTACGAGTATGGCGTGTTTTCTAGTGAAGACAGGAAAGGGGCAAGGTTCTACGATTGTAATGGAGAGAAGCTGCCTTCCGTAACCACTATTTTATCCGGTACTAAAGAAGGAGACTTCTTGAAAAAGTGGATAGAAAGAGTTGGAGAAGAGGAAGCAGAACGTATCCGCAGTGAAGCCGCGACCAGAGGAACCTATATGCACGACATTCTGGAGAAACAAATTGTCAATGGGGAAATTTGGGAATACAAGCCTGAGAACGCACAACAGAAAAGAGCTTTGAAAATGGCTGCTACGATCATGGACCAAGGGTTTCCTAATATCTCACAGGTATATGGTTGTGAAGTGTCTTTATATTATCCCGATAAATATGCTGGTAAAACAGACGTTATTGGCGTGCATGACGATGAACTAGCTATCATAGATTTTAAACAAACCAACAGACCAAAACGCAGACAGTGGGTGTGGGACTATTTTCAACAACTTGCTGCATATTCTTTGGCACACAACGAGCTGTACGGCACGGACATTGAAAAAGGTGTGATTATGATGTGCTCAGTGGACTGTCTTTACCAGGAGTTTGTTTTAGAAGGGGACGAATTTAAACGAGCCGCTGATGCCTGGATGGAGCGGGTGGAAAAGTTTAGTCTTCCCAAGGAATCGGAAGATAAGGGTTCCCAAGAAGACTGATTTTTGCTGCTTTGAGCTGTCGGTGTCTTGTACTTAGTTCTGCCCTGGGCCACGTTCTTTCCAAACCATATTCCCTTTTAGCTTTTATAAAATCTCTTTGAAAAGTGGGAGGAAGAGTCCACGGCGTGAAAACACCTTTCTCAATGTTTCTTATAATACTTGCATCAACCCCAGCAATTTGTCCTAAACGAGCTGTTTGTTCTCTGTATTCTTTGGGGGAAACCTTTAGTTTTTTGAAAGCCTGTATTTTCATATAAATATCTTGTTGTATTAAAAACCATGCTTCTTGTGAGTCTTGCCACTGATCTAAAATATATCCTTCAGTTATTTTTCTTTTGTCCCAACGCACAGGATTCATATTATAAGCAACCGTATCTGCATGAAGGTCTTTTACTTTCTGCATATAAAAACCTAAACTAAAATCAGGAGAGGCTTCGCCTTGTGTCATTCCAGCCAGTTTCATCGCAGAAGCAACCACTTCAACCATTTTACCACTTTTGGTGAACCTGTCGTCTCCTTCTGAAACAGCCTTATACAGATCCCTTACTTGTCTGTAGCCCCCTGGTCCTGCGTTATCTAAAGCGTATTTAAGACCAACGCTAAGCTTTTCTCCTAAATTATCCGCAGGGTTATAGATTTGTTTGTTTGTTGGCGTTTCATTTTCAAACAGCTCTTTTGATATTTGGGCAGCAATAGAGATTTGATAATAATCCTCTGCAAACTGCACAACGCCTTCCCACAAGCCTTTCATAACCGCTCGTGGAAGAGCTGCCCCTTCTTCTTCTCGGTCTTTTATGTTTGATTCAACAGCGTTGTATGATCTTTGTAAAAACATAAAAGGAGCCAAATAATCCAGCAAAATAAAGCTAAAACCGCTTCCATCGTCTCTTACAGGACTTGTTGGAGCCCTGGTAGAGTTTTTAGAATATTCTGCACCAATTTCATCGGCAGCCTCTAAGTCCTCATCATCGACATCATACATCATCTGCGTCATTGCAACGAAAGCAGCAGGAAGACCAACTATAGTGCCTCCTCCAATCAATAAACGTTTCATTGCTTTACGATTAAAGGGTCTCTGGGCTATTTGTTTAATATAAGGCTTCGTAGGCACCCATTCGCCTTCCGCATTTTTCTTTGCGTTCCAGACAACCTGCTCAGGAGGAAGACCTGCCTCTAGCATTAACTCTTCTGGAATACTATATGTCGCATCTTTATACTGCATTTGAACCAAATTTCCGGTCACTCGTGTCATTTCCGTTGGAAAAGCAATAAAATTACCTAACGGAAGTTGGCGCCAAAATCTAGCAAATGCTCCTACATAATCGTAGTTTGGTATAGTGTTTCTTGTAATGTGTGCTGATAAATGGTCTATGTAGCCGTCTAAATCAGTTACGTTTCTGTACAGGACCGCCGCATTTGAACGATATGTTCCTATGTTTGTTGTTAAGGTGCTTGAATAGTCGCGTAAAATTTTAAGTTTAGTTTCATCGGACAGAGGCGGACTTCCATTAGCCACAGCAGCGTCTGATAATCGGTCTAAAGATTTTCTTATTTCTATTTTATTTGCGCCCCATGTCATTAGTTTAAAGAAATCATCAACCGCTGCGTAAGTTCCTTTTAGGGTTCTCCAAACCTTCCCCACAGTTTTATCAATAACAAAACCCGGTAAAGTCATGGCCGTAGTAAAAGGAGTTTCTGTGTTCAAGTGTTTTAACGCATAAAGTCCGTGCGTGATTTTTTCAGTGGTATTGTACTTACCGCTGCTCATTTCATTAAAAATACCAAAAGCATCGTTTAAGGTTGCACTGGTATTTGATATACCAAGTAGTCTGGCTGTTCTCATGTTTTTACGAGCCGTCTCTTGGTCGCCTTTAATACTTCCATCTTGGTTATATGAAAGCCCAGGAAAGAGCTCTTCTCTAATAATGTTAATACTGTCTGTCCAACTTCCTTGGTACAAATGCCCTCCCGCGGTGTACATAAGAGCCGCTCCAAACGCGTTCCTGCTTTGCGTGCCTGGACTCAGAACAATCATTCCAGCCTGAACACCTCCCTTAGCCCTTAAAAAAGTGTTTTCATAAAGAGTAACAGCAGCGTTCCACCTATGCGATTCTGGAAGTGTAGAAATACCAAGCTCTCCTGCTATGTCTTTGGTTGTCCAAAGTCCTTTTAAAGGATTAAACTCGTCTAAGGGGTTTATTTGAGTATTAAAGGGCCCTACTTTATTTTGAGAAAACATCATTTCTCCAGGCATGTTGTTTATCCGTAAAAGGTCTCTGTAGAAGTTTTGTGTCTCAATAAGTTTGGCAATACGAGAAAAAGACGAAGCAACCATAAGTTTGGGATCAGTTATCTCTCCCATGAGGCGTCTAATAGCAAAAGGAATTTTAAACCGTTCTTGCAAAAGTTTTGGTCCAGATGGAAGCTTACCCGTTTGAGCAGCGTCTCTAACCCTTAAAACCCCTGGTAGCGTTGCTGTGTCAGCGGCCGAACTAAAATATGTCTGGTTTACAATATCGTCTACAACACCGAACGCATCTTCTGGTTTCCAATTAGGATCACCTGAGTTCATTTCATTTACAGCAATAACAGCCGCTTCATACAGTCTTTGAGCGGTTGGGGAACGAAGAAATGTTTTACTAAACTTAGGATTAAAACCTAGTTTAGGCTCAAACATTGCAAAAGAAGTAACGGCGTAAGAATCTAGCTGCTCCTCTAAAACCTGTCTTGTGAGCCCTATTTCACCGTCTTTATCTCCCAGCATTTCTTTTGGGAACTCGTTTAAAATTCTAGTGGTCAATGCGTCAATTCCTTTCCGTGCTTTTATGGCCGCATTTCTAAGTTGTTTTGTAGGTAAATCTTTCGCTGCTGTAGTGGTTGCGACACTGCCCGATGCAAGATCACGAAGATCCCTTATTCCTTGTTCGTATTCCGTAGCCTCTTGTTCATTGGCAACTACTGCCGTGCTTCTTGCTGCTTCAAGTCTTTCTATTTCTTTTTGAACAGCATACTTTTCTTCTTTGGACAGCTCTACATACGTTCCTGTTTTTTTAAGAAAAGAGCGAACTAGGTTGCGTATTCTTTGTTCTTCTTGCAGGTATTTTTTATTTTTAAACACCCCAAATGTTTTAGGAACCGCTTCGATCGCTGCTTTTATAATTGCTACCTCTACATCTGAAGCTATTTCTTTAGCTACTTGGTCGTGTAGCCTTAAACGAGCTTCTGTGGCTTTTTGTTTTGTGGTAGACACTAAACCCATTTTTCCCATAGGTCTAAATAAAGAAGAAATCCAACCTTTGCCCGATGTTAAAAACCCTCTTTGGTCAGCGGGTCTTGTGCTTCCCACAAGACGCAAACTCGTTAATTCAATATCAGCTATTTTTGTCAGAGGATCTATTACAAGTTCCTCAATTGTTTTGCCTTCATAGGACGAAAACTCTTGTTGAGTTACTCCTTTTCCTGCTTTGGTTGCTACCAATCTTCCTAGTTTTCCCACCGCCGCTATCTCCGCATCAGACAAAGGCTGCTCTTTGTCAAAGATTGCTCTTGACACAAGGTTGTCAAAGTCTTTGTCTTCTAACAATTCTCGTTGAAAATAAATAGTCCCTTTTTCTGTGCCGTCTATGTTGTAAAGAGTGGCTGCTGCACCATACGCGTTTCCCTGTTCGGAAATTTCTCGGAGCGTGTGTGGGGTAATTTTAATTCCTTTTTGTTCTTCTCCAGCTATTTTTTCTGTAGGTTGTACATTAACTACTTCAGGTCGAATAACCTTTTCTTTTTTTAACCTTTGGTTTTCCAAAACCATCATTCTGCCAGCAAGCACAGAGGCTAATCCTGACTTAGTGTTATACGCTGCCTTAATACTTCCAGGTCTTCCTCGTAATCCAATACTTTTTCCAAGCAAATCTTCAACCGCTCTTTGTAGTTCGTCTTTGGTGTACTTGGACGAAAGATTTTCAATGTAGTTTCTGTATCCGCCTCTTCCTTCTAAGGAAGACCAAATAGGTCCGCTGGTTGCTTCTCTGTGAAGCAGTCCCGCAGACGTGTAAGCTAAGGCCTTTCTCGCTTGTCCCCATTGTCCAGTCATCTCTGGATTGTTATACATCTCGGACTCAAAAGCCGGAGGCAAAAAGCTGTAGTCTCCTTGCTTTTCCGCCCAGTATATGAAGTTGTCCCAGGTTTTTTCTGGGGTCGCTCCTTCAAACTCTTTTTGTACATAGTCAAACAGGTCTTGCCCTGACATTTCGTCAAATATTTTTGACTGTTGATTGAACCTGTCTTCAAACGTAAGCTCACTTAATAAATCTCCCTGCATTTCTGCAAAGGCTATTTCTTGCTGAGCATCGGTTATGTATTTTTCTTTGACCTTATTAAACATAGCTTCCGCGTTGTCTCCTGGTAAAACAGTGACATCAATTACTTCTGCTATTTTTTTAAGAGCGTCAGTGTTTATACCGGTGTAGTCCTTTTCTTTTATTTCTTGCTCTAGTCGTTTTCTTATAATAGGAAGCTCGTCTGCTATTTGTTCTATTTCTTCGTCAACGTTTCTTGACATAAGCTCAAGATGCTTTTCTTTCATAATCACATCCAAGAGCTGAGAATCGGCAGCCATATTTAAAATTTCTTCTGATTTTTCTTCCCAGTTTTTTCTGGCTTCTTCCCTTTCTTGTTTGCTCGTAGCTCTGCTGTGTCGTCCTCGAACACCTGAAGCTAAGGCAGGAGCCTCAAAAGCAAGTTCTCCAGCAATTCCTCTAGCTACTCCCGTCGTAGGGTCCATGTTGGGATCAATGTATTCTTTAACTAAAAGGTTTCCTGTAACAGTGTCACCTGTTTCTGCTCCGGCTTGAAGCATGGCTTGAATAATGGATCTTTTTAAAGGCTCTACTGCTCTTCCGACCAAGGCCAAAGGAACGGTTGCAGCGTTGATAATGCCGCTGAGACCTGATTTTTTAAGCGCGTAGTTTTCTGCCCCTTCTTTATCGTCCGGGGTTTTTTCTAAATATTCGTAGTAAGCATTACCAAACTCTTGAGCAAAAACAGCCCCACCACCGCCTAACATGGCACCAACAATCGCGCCATAAGGACCAAAATACATTCCAGCAGTTCCCCCTGCCGCAGCTCCTGCTAGAAAAGGAACCGACCCTGGAACAGCTTCACCTATGGTTGCTGCCCACCATTTAGGGTCTGTTAGGTTTTTAAACTGCTCAACACCTTCTTCGCCGTACCTAGCCCTATAAATCTCTTCTTCCGCGACAGCTCTTTTTTCTTCAATGGTTTTTTCTTTTTCAGCTACTGCCTCTTCGTCTCCGCGTGCTTCAGCTCTGTACAAGGCTGTTTGACCAAATGAAATTTGTCTTCCTGTACGACCTTTTAACCAGCTTTTTGAGAAAATCTCTCCAAACCCTTTTTCTTCATCAGAGTCAGTTTCTTCTTCGGGGATAACTTGTTGCAGCGCTTGTTTGGCTTCGTATTCCTCTATTCGCCTTAGTTGCTCTTCAGTGTAAGGCATGGTTTATTACCCTTCATCATTCGGCAAATTAAGAAATTCCGCAACAATAATACGGGAATTAGACAAAGGATCCCATTCTTGACCAGCGTTTATTGCCTCCATTCTCTTCATACTAACAAAATCAGAAAAGTTAATAGGACGTCCGTCTAAGTTTTTTACCGTAGCAAGGCTAGCATCAACCTCTTCAACAAGGCCTTGATGACCGCCTTGGGCTAAATGAACAGGAACATAAGTAGATGGGTCCGAAGCCATTCCTTTTCCTGCGGCGTCTACGGCTTGTTTGTATATTTTTTCTGGATCAAGGATAGCATCTTCTTGGTCAAAAATGCCCTCTTGCAGTGCCGCTGTCCATTTGGAATCTTTCCCTGTGCCTCTGGTGCCGTATCTGTTTTGTCCGTATTGAATTACATCAAGCTCGTCAGACAGAGCTTTGTCCATGGCTCCGGCTTGTGCGGCTTTGCTGGCGTTGTATTGTGTAGCAAAACCTAAAATTCCTCCCTGCTTAGTTGGGGGAGCATAAGCTTGCTTTGCCAGTTTTTTTCGCTCATTAATGATTTCATTGACTCTTGTCATCATGGCAGTGTTGTCTACTCCTGCGTCAGCAGCTGTGCCACCTGCCCGTGCAGCCAAACTCATTTTCATAGCATTGTCTTTTTCTTCGGAGGACATAAGTTCCCAGGCTTCCCAAGGAAAAGGAATACCGTATTTTTCAAGATCGGCTTTGGTTTTAACTAGCCCGCCTAACTGCATTTCAGGGGCAGTTACCATGTTTTGAATTTCAGCAACAAAATCAGGGGTTAAAAGCTCTTCGTCTGGGTGTACTTCGGTAATGTCAAAC
>Ga0098055_1001054_pt1 | contig 15276 bp, 25 predicted proteins | sample 17_taG_FD_75107 | JGI IMG/M metagenome (GOLD analysis project Ga0098055, IMG submission 75107) | Marine viral communities from the Subarctic Pacific Ocean - 17_ETSP_OMZ_AT15314 metaG | ecosystem: Environmental > Aquatic > Marine > Oceanic | place: Pacific Ocean | collected 2015-01-18 | reverse complement strand
CTGATGACCTGCGACAGACCCACCCGCATCGCAGGTCTGTTGCGGGGAGCGGGGACCATCTGCGACGACACCGGATGGTCACCGGATAGGGTATCCGATGGGGTATCCGCACTGCATAAGGAGGGGCTACTCACAGTGAGTTCGAGACCCTCCTACATCCTCGTCCATGAGGCTCTCGCGTTCGACCTCCCCGACCCAGGGAAGGCGACTGTCGGAGCACTCAGAGACCTCGACTCTCTGCCCGACTGCGAGCCTGTTCGACTCGCTAGGTCCATCATCGAGGACAGGGGACTGGATAGGGTATCCGATAGGGTGTCCAATAGGGTATCGGTACCCCATGCGAAGCCAGGAACAGGAACAGGAACAGGAACAGGAACAGATACCCCCAAGCCCCCTACGGGGGTGAGTCGGTCTGTTGATTCTGTCTGGACATCCTGGAGGTCTCATCACCCGACAGCCCGAAAGGCTCCGACAGCAGGCCAGCGAAGGACAATCACCTCGAGGCTCAAGGACTACAGCGAACAGGAGATCGCTCGGTACTTCTTGTGGCTCAAGGAGTCTGACCATGAGCGAGCGAAATACTGTCGAGAGCATGGGCATGACGGCTTCAGTTCTGTCATGCGCCCCAGCAACATCGACGAGCGGATGGACTGGGTCCACCAGTGGACAATCGAGGACAGCCCAGAGAACTCATACCCCATGTGGTTCGAGCATGACGTGATGAGCAAGGTCCGTCGTGAGCGACTGGGCAGTGATGACCTGACGGATGACCTGCTGATGGCCCATCCGAGAGCGTCTGAGACCACGCCGCTGCAGCGCGAACGGGTCATGGAGATGTGCCGCACACAGATGGGTTGGTCGTGAGCCTCCCAGACCGAGTGCCCCACGACATTGGTGCGGAGAGGGCTCTACTCGGAGCCGTTCTCCTCTCCCCTGGTGTGTTCCACCTAGCTCAGGGAGAGGGGTTTACGAAGGAGCACTTCTTCAAGGAAGCGAGCCGGCTCATCTGGGATGTTTTCTCGTACTGCGACCGAGCAGGGTCTCTCGATGTGACCCTCGTTGCGGGAAGGTTGGAGGAGCTGGGCAAACTCGAACGCATTGGTGGGGTCGTTTGGCTGCTCGACCTGTCTGCGTCGTGCCCCAGCATCCACAACGCAAAGCGATACGTCGAGACCATCATGCGTCATGCCCGGTCGAGAGCACTGCTTCTCGCTGGGGAGCAGATGCGACACGCCATCCTGTCTGGTGAGAACCCAGACGACGCTGCAGCAATCGTGAACAGGACGTTCGCTGAGGGGCAGGTTGACCCAGCCTCTGCAGAGTGGGCGTCCGACACCATCGACAGGCTCAGGCCACAGTTCAGTGCTCGACAGAAGCCGGATAGGTTCTTGCCCCTGGAGAGCAGGGTTCTGAGAGGGATGGTCGGAGGGATCGCGAAAGGACACATCCTCCTTGTCGTTGGCCTACCCGGCATGGGCAAAAGCGTATTCATGGATGGACTGTGCGTTGACCTCGCTGTCGAGCATGGCATCTCTGGATGTCTGTTCAGCCTCGAGATGAGCCTCGACGCGGTCACCGAGAGGAGAATCAGCAGGCTCGCGTCCGTCAACTACGGAGCGGTACAGGACCGACAGGTCACTGACGAGGAGCTATTCCACGTAGATCAGGCGATGAACCGTCTGGACACCGCCCCCCTGATGACCGACGAAAAGCTCTACACGGTCCACCAACTGTGCGCTCGCGCTCGAGCAGGCCAGAGAGAGCATGAGTGGCAGTGGATAGGCATCGACCATCTGCATGAGTTTCGGAAGACGGACCCGAACATGAGTCCGCAGGCGCACATGCAGGAGGTCGCTGACGCCCTGCATGAGTTATGCAAGACGACGAAACTTGCGGTCATTCTCGGAGCCCAGATGAACTCGGAGGCTCGTAACCGAAAAGACCCCCGACCTCGTCTCGGAGACGTGCGGTACGGCAAGCCGGTGGAAGAGAAGGCTGCAGTCATGCTGGGCATCTACCGGGACCACGTCATCAACCCCTCGCCTGAGCGTAGGTTTGAGGTGGACATAAACGCTGCGAAGAGCCGGTTTGGAACCGGTGGAAGATGCATCATGCGCTGGGAGGGTCACTTCCAGCGCGTCGTCGATACACCCATAGGGTTTTAAGGAGGAGAGACATGGACAACGAAGCACCAGTCAGAGAGATGCACCCCGAAGACTTCTGGAAACCATCACCGGACTGGGTCATCTGCCCTGTCTGCAAGGGTCATGGAGTGGGGGAGAGAGACCTGTGCGACCTGTGCGAGGGGTCGAGGGTAATATCCGTAGAGACATTCAACACATGGAGTTCCCTAGAGGAGTGAGCGACAAGCCGAAGATCGTCCTAGCCCTGGACCATTGCGAGCACTACGCAGTGGCTGAGTGGTTGGAGAAGTTCTGCAGAGCATGCGGACAGCCGGGTGTCGCGCTCGATGCGTGTTCTGTGTGTGGTGAGCCTGCGCTCCAGGCCCAGGTGCAGGAGAGCAGCCAGAGGGACGAGGCTTCGGAGTTTGCTATCGCGCTCGACGTGATGGGAGTGGGGGGAGACGGGTGACCGATAGCGAGAAAGAGATGTACGAGGAGAGGGTCTCAATAATCTTGGAGTCTGGTGACATCCCCGCGTGGAAAGCGAGGATGACCGCCAGCAAGCAACTAGAGAGATGGAGGAGTCATGCAGGACACATACGGAGGGATGCCACCGTTCGTTTCGGGGTCGGAGACATCGGAGAAGGCGTCCTCGAGGGCGAAAGAGTCAGCGTCCTCGATGAGGGAGCGAGTACATAGGCACCTAGAAGCATGCGGTGAGCGCGGCTCAACCGACGACGAGTTGGAGGTGGCACTGGGACTTCTCCATCAGACTGCGTCAGCCCGAAGACGTGAGCTTGAACTCATGGGCAGGGTAGTGAAGACCGACAGGGAGAGGAAGACTAGGACAGGCTCTGCAGCAGCGGTATATTGCTCAGAGGACTCCGCTCGACCCCATCGGCAAACCACCATGTTCGCCATCCATGATTGAGCGCGTCACATCCTCAGACGGTCTAACTTGGACCGTGCAAAAGAACGACAGGGAGGCGTGGGCTATCTGCTCGTCTGGCTCCGTCTGGGTATCGAAGTCCAAACTCGAGGTCTACGCACTTCCTTATGTGCCCCTCGAGGTGATGGAGAAGCTCTGGTCCATGCGACCTCCTCAGAGTCGCTCAACGACTGCGGAGCCCTCGTAGCCTTTCTCCCAGGTAAACCACCCGTAGTCGTACAGGTCAGTGCCCCCACCAGGGGCGAACGATGGTCGTCTACCCAGAACCCCTAGGTGGAAGAATCCAAAGTCCTGATACAGGTTCACCCGTCTCTTGCCCGCAAGGAACGCGAGCCTCAGGAGGAAGGTCACCCTCGAGCCGTCACCTATGTGGCGCATAGAGTGCTCGACGAACTCCTGAGCCAAAGAAAACGGAGGGTTCCCTACAACCCATACGTCTCCCCGGCCTTTGAGCCCTGCTGGCTGAAGCTCGAGGAAGTCATACTCAATAACGTGTACTCCGTCCTGGCGGCTCAGCTCTGAGCGTTCGGCGTCCAGTTCTACGCCGAGTATCGACGCAGTGGGGAAGTACGCATCTCGCCAACCCTTAAGCCTTGAAAGCATTGCCCCGTCCCCGCAAGAGGGCTCGATGATCGTCGAGCACTCGTCCGGCGCGGCCTCGCTACGGAGCATGTCTCGAACACACCATTCCGGTGTCGCGTAGAAATCATCTGGGTGCCTACCCCTGGCCGGTGCCCTCTGTGGGAAGAGAGAAAACGTCATCGCGTAACGTCCACCCGCTCTTCGCTGGTGAGCCAGTCCGACACTCGTACAGTGTCGTTTGTGAGATGGGCAATCCTATGCTGGTGGGCCATCCCAGGCCGAACGGTTCCGTCGAACCATTTGTACAGGGTCTGCCTCGTCACAGAGCAGAGCCCTGCGAACTCAACTCGACTCATGTCCTGTCTGTCCAGCCACGCTTTAAGGGTGCGGGAGCCCTCTGTGATGTTCGCCATTTCGTAGAGATACACTCCACATACGTGTCGCCCCATGGTTGACACACATACGTCGTCAACCTACTCTCCGCTGCAACCCAGGAGCACAACCAATGAGTCGCAGAAAAGCCAGGTGGTCTGTAGCCACGTATCCCGTCAGCGAAGGTGGGAGGTCTTTATGGGTCTCTCTCATCAAGAAGAACGGCAAGCTCATCCAGAAGATTGAGCAGACCGGGAGGCGTGACGACGCGCAGCAAGCGGCCATCGAGGCCCTCGAGTTGCTCCGTAACGAGGAACCGTCTCTGTGAACTGCGTCGAATGCGGCTCTGTGCTGCCATCCTCTCGCTCCCGGTGCGACAGGTGCTCGCCTAGCGTCCGTCTCGTATCGGGGTCGAGCAAAGACGACTCTCTTTGCGGATGTGCTCTCGACATGCGCTCCGCACACAAGGCGACATGCCGTCGCCACCCGTCCTATGTGGACTCTCTGTTGAGACCAGCGAACGGACCACACTGCGTAGGTGCTTTGTGATGTCTGGTCGAGACAGAGCCGGGTTCGCCATTTGTTTATTTGTTCTCTGCCTCATCGCAGGGATAGCCATTGGAGTTTTCTGTGACTGAGCCAACGCATTCAAACGTTTACGAAGCCATCAACGCTGTCATGCAGGAGATTGGATACGTGTACAAAGGGACAAAGGTAGACATGGGGGGTGGGCGTTCGTACCGGGCTGCGGGTGAAGCGGAGCTTCTCAAGGCTCTTCGACCCGTCATGGTCCGTCATGGGCTCATGATCATGCCCATCCAGCATGAGGTGGAGTCCGTCCATGAGATGCTCCCGAAGTTCTACCGTGGGAAGAAGGAGGGGGAGAGGTCCAGCCGAACCGTAAGGGTGAACAGCATCTACCGGATAGCCCATGTGTCTGGTCAATACGTGGATGTCGCCGCCGCAGGCGAAGGCCAGGACACCGGGGACAAGGCGACAGCAAAAGCCCTGACCATCGCCATGAAGTACGCGCTTCGACAATCGTTCGCGCTCGAGACGGGCGACGACCCAGACCGAGAGCGTCCTGAGAGGCAGTTCGAGCGGACAGACACGCCCGATGTGATTGACGCAGCGAAGAAGAGGCTCCGTCAGGTGTTTGGAGACAACCACGCTGAGGCTGGCCTCATGGTGAAAGAGTCCACCGGACTCGACCTCAGAGAAGCACTCAGTGACTCGTCAGCATGTCAGGTAATCATCAACGCATTGTCCAAGGAGTCCTGATGGAACAGCACATTCTCACAACGGGTCAAATCGAAGACACCCTGGCCTACATCTCAGACATGGAGGCTCGCATCGACCTCCTCACCGACAGCGAGGAAGACATCGTCAGAGCTGACGCAATGATTGAGAAGATCAACGAGGCACTCGACGCCCTGGGCGAGAGCATCCCAGCGAAGGCAGAGAGGGCGGTGTACGTCCTGAGGGCGGCAGAGTCGAGGCGAGACCTCATGAAGAAGCATGAGGCGCAACTCAAGGCTAGGAGGGCTCGAGAGGAGAAGACCATCGAACGGGTGCGAGACGTTGTCGCAAGGCTTCTCGCCGCACACAAGGAGCACCAGTCAGACCCTAAAGCAAAGCTTCAGACTGACGCCGGAACTATTTACGAAACCTCAAGAACCAGGGTCGTTGGGCCGGACGACATCTCGCTCTGGCCTGCTGAGTTCTTGAGGCACAGGGGACCAGAGCCAGACAAGTCGAAGATGGACAGAGAACTTCGCAACACGCCAGAAGATGAACTACCGCAAGGGTTTACGCGGGTAACTAAAAGGAGCACTTCAGTAAGATGAGCAATGCAATCACAATTACAGGGAATCTCGGAGCCGACCCAGAGCGAAGGGTTGAAGGTGCAGGGCCAGTAGAGGTGCGTGTCGCAGACTCAACCGGATATGGAGAGCGCAAGCGAACCACCTGGTGGAAGTGCGCTGTCTGGGGGAAGACCGGAGAGTACGCACTCGCAAACCTCAAGAAGGGAGACATGGTTGTCGTCTATGGAGAAGCACACCTTGATGAGTGGGAGGGCAGAGATGGCTCGAAACGATCAACCCTTGTCCTCAACTGCAACCGACTCGACGGACCATTCCAGCGAAGGAAACTCGGAGACCGTGACGACAACCCCCAGCGAAGGGATGCTCCGACTTCACGACCTGCGCCAAAGAAGTACGAAGACGACATCCCGTTCTAGTCGCCGCATACCTCGAGGCGAGAAGGTGGCGATGGTCATACAGGAACTTATGTGCCGGAAGATGACCTGGAGGGAAGGGGTAGACCTCATCGGAGTGAAGTCGAGGAGCATCTGGTATCGCATCCTCGATGACATCGAGATAGCCGACTGGAAGGTGAAGAGGTACTACAAGCCGGGGTCTCTGCAGGCCCAGTACTACATCGACCTCAACGACCCATGGAAGGGAAGAAGCCTTGAAGATACTAGCTATTGACCCAGGGACAACGTCGTCTGGCGTTGTCGTCTACTGCTCTCAAGAAAAGCTTGTACTTTGGGCTACTAAGGCACTGGAAAACAACGAGGTTCTTGCTCTCATCTCTAAGGTGGGGGCAGGAGCCTCGACTCCTTTGCCGAGCATAGTTGCCGTCGAGCGGGTCCAGGCTCAAGGTCTGGCGGGCAACGATGTCCTCAAGACCGCAGAGTGGTCAGCTCGCTTTGTTCAGTCGGCAGAGTGCTTCGGACTGCCCTTTCGGTGGCACTACCGAAGAGAGGTGTGCAGGCACCTCGACGTTTCGGGCGGGAAGAAGGACAGCCAGGTCCGAGAGAGATGTATCGAGCTTCATGGCGGGGACAAGAGCGCAGCGGTCGGTGTGAAGAAAAGCCCTGGCCCCCTCTACGGGGTCAGCGGTCATGCTTGGCAGGCTCTTGGTCTCGCTCTTCTCGTCGCTGACATATAGGCCCCGACAAGACAGGGACTGTTCAGAAAGGTTTTCTAGTGCCGATTTACGAGTACAAGTGTGGGTCTTGTGGCTCCGAGTTCAGCGTCTTGTCCAGCCACAGGGACAGCGAGCGGCCTCGACCGTGCCCTGACCCTGTATGCCTTGAGCCCGAAGCGAGGAAGGTCGTGTCTCGCACGTCATTCGCGCTGAAGGGCGACGGGTGGGCAAGTGACGGCTACTCAGGAAAGGGTAAGTAGTTGTACATCATCATGCAGGCGAGCCACGCGCATCGGTCACCTCGAGCTTCGGAGGCTTACCGGGGGCCGACAACAAAGGTCGCTGGGGTCAAGCCGGGTGTCGTCTACTCGTCGCTTAAGGATGCAGAGAAAGACTCTGCAAGGCTTAGGGAGTGGAACCCCGCAGGGTTTGTTGTCGTCAGCATAAGCAAGTGACTAGCGCCCATGCTTTGGGTGCTACGATTCCGCGCATGAAAACCCAGAGCAAGCGTAAGGACACAGAGAGCGAGAGCAGAAGGCTCAAGTTCCTGGGGATGGTCATTGCTACTGGCGGGTGCATCCTAGCAAAGGAGTCGTCCGTAGAGATTGCTGGGATCTACGCAGCCTTCGTTGGAGGAGCGGCGTATCTAGGGTCAAAGTACATCTCTGGCGAGACATCCCGACCCAGCGGCTCTGTCGAGGCAATACCACCCATTTCGGAAGTGTCTGACTAATGTCTCGAGTTCCCTGGTGGGGGTGGGCTCTCGTCGCAATAGCCGCATCCCTTGTTCTCCTCGTAGCTATCCCACCCCTGCGGGATTTGGTTGTCGCAGGTATTGCTTCCGTATTCGCTACAGCAGTCGGAGTAAAGGCGACGAAAAGGGTGGCGCAGGCGCGAAGCAATGCGACCGAAGCAGTCGAAGAGCACCGCGATAACGTTGCAGCCGAGTCGCTACAGGTCGAGAAGAGGGAAGAGAGGGACGAGGACCGCGCCTCAGAGGCTCTAGCCGAAGATACGAAGGCTGACGAGCCCGAAGGAGACGAAGAGCGCAGAGAGCGAATGGAGGCTCTCGGAAAGGATCCTCTGTCGTGACCATCACAATCGACATCCGCCTGGTCCTTCTCCTCGCAAGCACCCTCGTCCTCACCGGAGCAAAGAAGCACAGGCTTATCGACCCCATACCGTGGGAGGAAGCGGCACGCTACGTGCCAAAACCCCTAGAAGATGTGGTCACAGACAGAGCCCCTGCCCTCGCTGGAGACCCTGTTCCTTTTGACGGATGGGTCTTAGGTGGCAAGTCGTTTAGCCGTGTTGTCGAGTCGTATGAAGACACCTCGCGTGCGCTGAAGGCTTGCTACCTCTGGAGAGAGCAGGACCGAGTGTTCGCTGACCGGATACACGCATCCACCGTTGAGGGTTTGCGAGTCTGCAGAAACAGTAAGCCCAGGGACTTTGCAGCAGGAGCCGCTATCGGTTTTGCTGGATGTGCAGGAGTCGGATGGGCAGTGGAGAGCGCAAGATGAGCCGACGAATGGAAGACCTCGAGCCTGACTTTCGAGAGACATGCTCTCAGGTAATCAAAGCATGCGAAGAGAAGGGCGTGGACATGCGCCCGTTCTTCACTGCAAGGCACCCGGTGGAGCAGGGAGCCCTGTGGAGGCAGTCCCGAAGCTCGAGCGAGGTGAAGTCCGTAATCCATCACCTACAAAAGAACGGTGCGAAGTACCTTGCTCAGTGCATTGTAGATGCCGGTCCTCAGTCTGGAAGGTGGGCGACGAACGCTATACCGGGCATGTCTTGGCACCAGTGGGGGCTGGCTATCGACTGCTATTGGTTGGTGGACGGTCGCGCTGAGTGGGGCGCAAAGGCTGTCCATGACGGCATCAACGGCTACAAGGTCTACGAGCAGACCGCTGAGTCTTTTGGCCTGCGGTCTTTGGCAAGCATGGGGGATGCGGTCCATATCCAAAAGCCGCAGGAGAGTTCGCCAAAGAGCCTTAGTCTTGTTGAGATTGACCAGGCAATGAGAGAGCGGTGGAGATAAGCGACAGGTAACAAGTGAGTGAACACGACCCAGCAGAAGACACGCTGACGGTAGCTGTCGAAGCCGCTCGAGACGCCATCGAGTCCCGCAGGATAGATAAGCCAAGCCATGTGGCCGCGCCCGACTCCGCTACGAGTGGCCCCTGGGCGATGCTTGCAAAGCTCGACAAGACCACTCTTACGGTGATGGCAGCATCTCTCGGCGTTCTGACTATGGAGGCTGACAGGTGGCTCGCCTCTATGATTCGAGACGAAGAGACCGCTATATCAAGAGCGGTCTTTGACATCGTCGAGAAGAAGGCAACTGAAGTGTGTCAGGCCGAGACCGACGCTTTGCGCGGAGAGGTCAATGAGGCCGCAGAGAAGCCTCCAACCATCAGCGACATCAGAGAGAAGGCGTGGGGTGACAGGCAGAGGATCTTCGCCCTGGAGAGACTCCACGATGTCGGAGAGGCCAGGAGAGAAAGACGAAGAGCAGACGAAGAGGCTGACTAGTAGGACTTGCGAACGACTTTCCTTCGCCTCTTTACCTTTGGCTTGATGCGAGAAGACTTAACCGCTTTTGCTGCGGCTTTGGTGTTCTTGACGAACTGCTCCCCCTCTTCGGAGCCCTTCTTCTTCTTCTTTGAAGTAGCGATGTACTCAGCCGCGCTGAGTTTGCCGATGGCTTTCTCAGGCATGTAGCGTTCTCCGGTTTCACCAGAGGGCTTTCCGCTTTTTGTACGCCACTTCTCCTTCGACCATCGCTTCAAAGACCGCTGGCTCTTCTTCATAGAGCCCTTTTCCCCACCCTTCTCTCCACCCTTCTTCTTGCGAAAGGTGCGGGCAACGTCCTGGGCTTTTTTGCTCAGCTCCCCGAAGTGAAACAGGGGGACGCTGGAGTCAGAGTGCTTTTCACCAGAGTGCAAGGCGCCGTCAGGCATCTTGTGCATCCCACCGTGATATGGCTTTCCGTCTGCAGTGAAGTGTTGAACGCCCTTAGCCATTACCTGTAACCCCCGCCCCTTTTCTTGTACTCAAGCGCAAGCAACTGCGCCTTCCTAGCAGACCACTGCCCAGGCTTTCCGCCTCGAGAGCCAGCAAGAATCTCCTTGAAGAGACCCTTACGCATACCCGGCATGGTGTAGTTACCGGCCTCGTTTACGCGACTCTTGCGTGCCTTCTGGCGCTTCGTCTTCTTCTCGTACACAGAGACCCCTACTCTCCGCTGTCGTCGTCGTCGTCGTCGTCAACAGCAGGCATCTCCTGTGCCGCTACTGCGTGGTCAGAAGACATTGCGTAAAGAGTGTCGCTTACGTTTAAGCCTGCGCTGCTGCAGACGCCAACCAGGACAGCCCACTGGAGGGGCTTTTGCTTTACAGCGTCTTTGACCACGTCAGTCCACCGAGAGAGGAGACCGTGGTCTCTACTCGGAGTCACAGTCTCCTTGTGGATGACGACAAGCCTTCGCACCTCATCGAGTCTGGCGTCAAACTCAGTGCGTAGACCGTCAATCTCTTTACGCAACTCGCGCGTTTCAGAGAGGTTCTCACGCACTAGTCCGATGATTTCTTCAGACATCGGCCTATCTTTTTGCCTGCATGGATACAGTTGAAGAGGTCACAGCGCGACCATCACTGCGGTGATATCACTCGCGGAAATCGGCTTCGTGACCGTCCAGTCGTCATGTATCACAAGGTTCAGTGTCCACGGTGTGGGCGCGAGAACTTCCACCTGTACGTGGATGTCCGTTCCGACTCCTTCGCCCGCCATGCTGCCAAAAGGATCAGGACCGGAAAGTTCTAAGGCGTGTGACCCAAAGGGGAATCCCGCAGTCTCCATCATCCCACCTCATGCAACTCAAGTTTGGAGTACTGAAAAGTCGATCCGCCATCTTTGCTAATGCAGCCAATATACGCTTCGCACGATGCGTTGCTGAGGTCGAGAGAGTCTGGAAAAGGCGTAATTCCTATTCCAGTGTTGCTGAGATCGTTCTTCATGTACCCAGCATTGATCGCTTCGCCAGCGAATGGCGGCTCACCTGATAGGTCGGAGGCGGATACCAGCCAACTAGCCCCCGCCTGACCGTACTTGACGGCGAAGCTGCGTGGGTTTGAGACTCCCGTGTTCCCTCGCGCATTGTCGCGCTCCGTCGATTTGCCTTTTGCCGCCCGGTAATTCCACTGATATACGCCGATGTGGCAGTCCATACCGACTGTTGCTCGGTTTCTCCGAATCCCACAAAACGGCCCTTCGTAGCCAGAGTTGGACGGCTGCGGCGAATCTACGGTCATGATCATCCGCCAGACGTAAATCTTCTCTGGATCGTAGGCCCCCGTTGCCGAATAGGCCATGAGATCCGCCCAGTCACAAGCCAGTTGAGGCGCCGTGAAATCCGATCCGTTGTACCCGCCGCTCGCTCCACCATCAATAAGTAATATGCCGCCAGACACCGCAAAGGCGTCCTGAGCGGCTTGATTCTCAGCCGTGAAGGTGACGCCCTCAATGCTCAGAGTCGAGGTCGTTTTGAAATCGTGGTCCGCGACCGTGGCGAAATCTGCCGACCAAATCACCGTGGACACTGGCCCGCCGCCGCCGCCGCCGCCGCCGCCTCCTCTAATAGGCATCTACAACTCCCTTAAGGCTGTGTGTGCTCGAACCAGGAAAGAGTAGCAACCGGAGTTCCGCTTGCTGCCTTTACCTTAATCGAGACTGCGGTGCCAAGAGGATAGTTCTCGTTGCCAAGAACGTATGAAGCGCCAGCAGGAACGCTTTCCTCTGGAGTTAGCGTGGCCTGGTCCTGCACCGTAAAGGCAATCGCTGAGTCACTAAGGGTGACCGCTGCCGAGATGGCTCCGATAGGAATCAGAAGAGCTGCCCCATAACCTGTACCCAGGGTCTGCTTGAGGAACTTTCTGTCTACTGCGTGAAAAGCTTTGGTCATCTGTCTTCCTCGTTATTGCGTTGCTTCTTCTGGAACTCTGCCCCCACGCTTCGGCATGACACTTATGTCATACATCTCTTTGTTTTCGCGCAAGAGATCCTTAAGCATTCTGATTGTTTCGTATGAGTACTCTTGAATAGTTTTGGGATCAAGTTGTCTGCTTTTGAAGCCGCCGACAAGCGTCAGGGCTCTGTCCAGATTGCTTGCCTTTTGTCTCGGCATAGACGGGCCTGCGCTAGGAACGAAACTCTCTTTAAGGGCAGTGTTGAAGTTGCCCAGGATCCTCTTCACAGGGTGCGCCATATAAATCTGGTGGGCCTTGACCGCTCGAGGAATGTCTTTTCGATACCTAAGCACCCCGCCGCCTTCCCCCTTGCCGACATATAGGTCTGCGACCTGAGGAGGAAACATCCTGGCTATCTCACTCGCGGGCACCTTGTAGAAACCAATTTGGGAGCCAAACTTTTCTCCGGTTTTGGGGTCCACCACTCCTTCTACAAAGCCAACGTCTTCTTGAATGAGACGAGGCATCTTCTCGTAGTCTGTGCCAGACGTAATCCTGTTAAGGGGCATCTTTCTAAAGAAAGACCTTCCGAAAACACGCTCCATCATAACTTTGAGTAAGGGGTTAGACATTGACCCTGCGGTGCCAAAAGGCCCCTTAAGCATCAACTCCATAGCCGCTTCCGGTGGAGAGTTTAGGCCCGCGATAACCCTGTTCACGCCGACATCAGCAAGCCATCGGTCTCCGTAGTACTCAGGGACTTCATAAGCGTTGTAGTCAGCCTCGAATGCATCCATGATTTTCACGATTGCGTTGTAGCGCAAAGGATGTTCCGCCATTAGCTCCGCTTGAAGAAACAGGTTCTTCTTGTTCCAGGTGTAGAACGGGAAGAGCTTACGCATGACGTTCTTCTCGAACGCAGACAAGTCGTCGTAGTCAAACGTCGCCTTAACTGCAGCCCTTCCTGAGTCTGCAAACGAGCCGCTCTTCCTAAACTCTGCAAGAGCGTTTTGAATCTTCGCATGGTCTTCGATATGTCGGCCAGCCCCGCCCACAATCGGAGACACCGCATCGTTCAGCATAGAAAACGCAAAAGCGCCAAGTCCTGCTGTTGCCGCTACAGGTGCGTTCCCGCCCGTTATGCCAAGAGTCAGCGCCGTCTGAACCCCGCCGACCTTTGTGGCTTTGCTTAAAGACTCTTTTAGAACCTGGTTCCACGCCTCGTCGAATGCGGCTTTGAAGGCAACCGGCAAAGCCTCCCTGACTCTCTCCGGGTTCTGAACGGCTTCTGCAAACAATCCCTTGAGCCCCCCTGGACCGAGCGACTCCTTGAACGCTTTTCCAGCGTCCTTCATGTAGTACTGATAACCACCAGTCGCTGTTGCAGAGCCAAGGCTCCCGGCGAGAGCGCCAAAGAAAGCTCTCTTTACCCTGTCCTCAGGCTTGTCTCCTGAGATAGCACCAGCGCCAGCGCCAGCGGCAGCGCCAGCCAGCATTGCCTTCATTCCAAGGCCAGGGTCTACCCTTATGTTTTTTACAGGGTCGTCGAAAGTGCCTCCGACAATGTCGGATATCCATCCATGCCTTCGGGCAGAAGCCCTCCACTCTTTTGCGGTCATGGTTACTGACGACTGACCGTCGATTACATTTCCCTTTTTGAGCGGAACCGTAATCTTCTGCGCGTCGGGCGCAGTAAGAATTGTCTGAGACAAAATCATGTTCTCTGGGCGCACGGCATCTAGGCCGTTTGTCAGGTAGCTCGACATGATGTTGCTTATGTAGTTACGGGCGTGAAACGCGGCGGAATAAATCGTCATCCCGGCTTTCCACACAGAGGTGTAAGCGTTCAACGAACTGCCGGGAAGAAACTTGCCGTATGCCTTCATGAACTGCTCCATCATGGATGGATTTGCCATTTGGCTAAGGGAGTTCGCTACTTGGTCCGGCAGATAAATCGGAGCCTTAAACATCTCCGTTATTTGCACCTTGTCAGACTCAGTAATCGGGGCGCCAGCCTCCCTGAGGGCTTGATAGAAGTTGTCTACATCGGTTGAGGAGAACCTGCTCTCAAGAGCGTTGAGGGCTTCTTGAACACGCTTGTTTGCCCACCCGTCCCACAAGAGAAGATCAGGAGACACGTTCCTCATAAGGGTCACGCCATTAAGCCTTTGATAGCCCTCGAGCCTAGCCACCCTGTCTGCTTCTTCAAGCGCAGCGCCAACCCTCTCTAAGGATGGACCCTTGACTGCCTTGACCATATTTGCGAAGCGGTCCCCCTCAGGGAATATCCGAACTACGTCTTTCAACATCTCTCGGTTTACAAGACCATCCACAACGTCTGACCCGTACCTTCTTGTGATTTGGACGATGTCGTCCTCAAAAAGGTTTGTCTCTCGAATCCCTAGTTCATCAATGACATCTTCGATTTGCTCGTCGGGCGTGCCGCGCCTTACAGGTCGGCCAGAGGTTGCCGCTAGCTTCTTCTCCTCTTCCAGAAACATCTTCGCTACGTTCCTTCTGGACTCCTCGTTGATTTCGTTGATGGTCCCCTTTATTTTTCGTTGCTTCTCTGAGGCGATTGCAGCGCCGAATACGTCTTCACCTCGCCCCTTGAGCCCCTTGTTGATTTTCTTAATCATCTCAGTCCGGCCACGATGAGAAAGGACGTGGGGCACGTAGCCCTCAACGAACACCCTTTCAAAGAACTCGGACTTTGACTGCCCTCCAAGGCGACCCTGAGCCTTCATCTTCCGGTACATGCCGTCGTAGAAGTCCCTAAGGACAACGAGAGCCTCCCTGGCCCCGTCGCTTAAGCCCTCAAGCTCTTCGATGGACTGACCCCCCTTAGCCATGCGCTCCCAGGCTCTTTCTGCCTGCTTAGCGTCAGACACTGTGAGGCCAGCAAAGGCTTTAACTGCCTTTTTGTTTGCCCTAAGAGAGGCGAGTTGCGCCTCTGTCTGAACGACCTTCATGAGGTCGTATTGAGCACTTGTCGCCTGGGCTGCGCTTGAATGTCCAGTAATGCTCTTCATTACGGACTCGAGAAGCCTTAGTTGGTCTCCGCGCTCATCAAGAGAGTCCAGAAGCATTTGGTCTAAATTAGACTGGGGCTGCAGGGCCTCTAGGTATTGCCGGTCAGCCACGTTGTACGAGTTCTCAAACGAGGCTAGTTCGCTTTCTTTAGCGTTAATCTTCTGTCTCAAGACCCTGTCTGGGTTGGCGCTGCTCCTAAGTTCTTCCAGCTCCTTCATGACAGCAGTAGCCGCATCGTCGGCCTGGTCGCGAGCAGTCTTCGCATCAAAAACTCTCTTCGCTTTTCCTGACAAGAACTGAGCAGCAGTAG
>Ga0098055_1001048_pt1 | contig 15301 bp, 14 predicted proteins | sample 17_taG_FD_75107 | JGI IMG/M metagenome (GOLD analysis project Ga0098055, IMG submission 75107) | Marine viral communities from the Subarctic Pacific Ocean - 17_ETSP_OMZ_AT15314 metaG | ecosystem: Environmental > Aquatic > Marine > Oceanic | place: Pacific Ocean | collected 2015-01-18 | reverse complement strand
TTTGTCGCCGCGCATTGTGGCGCGTTGCATCATCCGCAGGATGACCGTCGTGTCGCGTGAAGCGATGACGTAATCAACCGCGTCGCGGAATACGTTGCCCATGGCCGCGCCGTTGCCGACAGCCGTTGCGAATTTGTTGACGTTAGCGTTGATGTCGAATGTTACAGATGTCATGTGAATATCTCCTTATGATGACATTGATTGCGAGTTAACGCAGCAAATCACCCACGACATGCGCGGATGATTTAATTCGCTAACTACTTGTGCAGTCCCTGAATACCGACGATCCCAGACAGGTAACCCCATCCAGTCGCGTCGCCGCGCCCAGCGCATAAAACGAACGTATCGTTAAACGGTTTTGGCGCGCATCATTTACTGCTATGTCCCTACGTTTTCGGTCAGGATCACCCTTGAGGCCATGGACGCTACGCGCCGCCCGTCGGTCGCTCCGCGGTGCGCTTGTCAGGCGGCACGTTGGACACGGTAGACGCTTGTCTTGCCAATACTTCCCCAACCGTCTACGTCGAGTAGGAAGCTGCACTCATCCCATGCGCAGAGAGACCCTGCGAGATGCTCCGATCAGCGTGCTATGTCAAATATCGAGAGGGATCGGCCTCTCAACTAAGGCGTCAGGTAAACAGAGGGGGGGAGGGACCGACGGGGGGTGGCCCCCGACCCAGCCCTTATGTATCGCGTATAACCCAACCCCTATTTTTTCCATTTGTTCACGTTTTGTTCTACAATACCCAAATTATTGACCGAAATGAGCTTACGTGTTAACACTTAATCTATGAGCAGTAACGTTTACAAAGTGATCGACCCAGAAAAGGCGGACGAATCCATCCTGTCTCCGGCCCAGATGCTTGAGATAGAGGAAGACCCGTCGAAGATAGAGACGTTTGCACGTATGTTGGGGGCTGTGAACCTCGACAATCTGTTCCGTACCATGCAGAACCCTACTATCAACCCGACGGCCCGGATTGAGTTCCAAAAAATGCTTAACAAGATGGGCAGACTGGAACCGGATACCAAAGCGGACTTGAATGGAAGTGGCCCACAAGTGGTCATCAACATAACTCGCGCCAAAGATCATTCCGATGCCATCACCATCGAAGGTCAAGCAATAGAAGATGGCGCATGAGATCAACTTTGAGGTCATAGAGAGCCTCGACGAGTTCTTTTACTCTGAAAAATTCATCAGTTTAGCCGTTGGACCCGTTGGTTCGACCAAAACCACCGCTGGTATTATGAAAATCGTGCATCATGCGGCGCAGATGGCCCCGTGCAAGGACGGAATTAGGCGTTCTAGGTGCATTTGGGTGCGTAACACGCGGGAACAGTTGCGGGATACGTCAATTCCTGACTTCCTGAAGTGGATTCCAGACGGTGTGATGGGGTCTTTTCTTAAAACAGAGTACAAATTCCTCCTAAAAGTGGGAGATATTGAGTGCGAAGTGCTGTTTCGGGGGCTAGATGACGCCAATGACGTAAGGCGATTGCTCTCGCTACAGGCGAGTTTCATCATTTTTGACGAATTTAGGGAGATTCACCCCGATATTTACAACGCTGCGCAGGGTCGTGTGGGGCGTTATCCGGACAAAATGATGAACGGAGTGGGGTGTAAAACCGACGATGGGCGGTCAAATGCGCACCTATGGGGGATGACAAACCCCCCGGACATGGACACGTTTTGGGAAACGCTGCTCACGGAACCCCCAGATAACGTTCATGTCACCATACAGCCAAGTGGTCTCGCCCCAGAGGCCGACTGGACGCAGTTCTTACCCGATGACTACTACGACAACCTTGCGCAGGGTAAGACTGAGGACTGGATCGACGTCTATATCAACGCGCAATTTGGGAAATCATTATCTGGACAACCTGTTTTCCGCTCCTTTGATAGGTCTGTCCACGTGGCGAAAAGCTCCATAAAGCCAATGTTTTCTGATGACCCGTTGATCATAGGCGTCGATGCAGGACTGACACCCGCAGCCGTTGTAGGACAGGTTGCATACGATGGTCGACTGGTCGTCTATGACGCGGTGATCTCTGATGGCATGGGCGCGTTGAGGTTTGTGCGAGAAGTCATTAAGCCGTTGTTAGTAAACAAGTTTCCGGGGCGTAGAGCCATAGTTATAATCGACCCTGCTGCGTTCCAGAGGGTGCAGACAGACGAGAGGACCGTCGCTGATATATGGCGTAACGAGGGGTTCATGGTGAAGCCCGCACGGACGAACGCGGTGGCTGCTAGGATCGCTGCGGTGGATGCGTTTCTTACACGTGTCGTCGACGGGAAGTACGGTGTCGTGTTGGACCCCGACGATGCCTTGCCGCTTACACAAGCGCTTGCCGGGAAATATCGGTACAAAATAAACACAAAAGGGGTTAGGGACGAGAAACCTGAGAAGTCTCACCCGTGGTCAGATGTCGCCGATGCGTTCCAGTATTTGTGCCTTCACGCAGACGGCGGAGAGGTGTTCGGGGGTATGTCAGACGCAGGAGAGCGACGGGAAGTCGTCCGTGTCTCGTCTCGCGGGTGGACCTAATCTGTTGACGCGTTAGCAGATACGAGGTATTGTGGGGTCACAAACACATATGTGAGATAATTTCGAATGGCACTCGGTTCCGCACTCATCCCAGTGGCGCGTGCCTCTGATTTAGAGGCTGCTGCCCAGCGAAGCTCTGCTGAGAAGCAGGCTACGCCTATGATTCAAGGCTTAGCAGCACACACCAGACACCGTTGGGAGATCATGCGCGACCATAAACGGTTGTACGTTGAGGATCGCCTTACGAAATGTGTTCGTGCAAGGGATATGCAGTATGAACCCGCGAAACTGGCTGAGATACGCGAACAGGGCGGCTCCGAGATTTTCATGGGTATTGTCTCTACTAAGTGCCGTACCGCGACTGCTTGGCTGCGTGACACGCTCCTAGGCACAGGCGCAGATAAACCTTGGTCGATAAGCCCGACACCCATCCCAGAAGTTCCCCCAGATGTTGCGATGGGTATGCAGCAGATAATGCAGCAGAACCTGACCCAGTACTACGCAGAAGGTAACCAGCCTCTGTCTGAGATGGAGTTGAAGAAACTTGCGTCGGACATGAAGGACACTGCGAAGCGTGCGATGAAACACGAGGCTGAGAAGCGCGTGGACCGCATGGAGCAGAAAATGGAGGACCAGCTGACAGAAGGCGGGTACACGAAAGCGCTGTTCGAGTTTACGAACGACATCGCGACGTTCCCGTTTGCTGTGATGAAAGGGCCGACACCGCGTAAGCGCAAGGCTCTGAAGTACATCGAAGGTGGTCTGGGCGCTGTAGACGTGCTCCGCGACGAGTGGGAGCGTGTAGACCCTTACAAGTTCTACTGGGCACCATGGGGTGACGATATTCAGAACATGCCCGTGATTGAGGTGCACCACCTGACACGCGGCGACGTTGAGGGGATGCTAGGCGTCGAAGGTTACGACGAGGACGCTGTGCGTTCTATACTTGCGGACTTCGGCGCTACAGGGTTCGATTGGCTAGACCACGACGACAGTGAGATCGAAGAGGTCATGGATAAAGACTTCGACGATGCAGGCAGCGACGTGATCGCGGCCCTACAGTTATGGGACACAGTACCCGGTAAAGTCTTGCTAGACTGGGGTATGTCAGAGTCAGAGGTCGAAGACCCTCACAAATCTTACCCCTGTGAAGTTTGGATGGTCGACAACGTCGTTATCCGCGCAGTTTTGAATTATGACCCGCTAGGTCGTAAACCGTATTACCTCAGTTCTTTCGAGAAAGTTCCCGGCAAGATCGACGGAAACGGGGTAGCCGATCTATGTATGGACGCCCAGAACATGTGTAACGCCGCCGCTCGAGCGTTAGCTAACAATATGGGTATCTCCTCAGGTCCACAGGTCGGCGTAAATGTCAGCCGTTTGCCAAGCGGGGAAGACATCACTCAGATGTACCCGTGGAAGATTTGGCAGTTTAAGCAGTCAGAGTACGGCGATCAGTCGGCTCCGTTGCAGTTTTTTCAGCCTCAGTCTAACGCTGGGGAGCTAATGGCTGTGTTCGAGAAGTTTATGACGCTTGCAGACGAAGTATCAGGCATACCGCGTTACATGACTGGTCAGCACGTCCCGGGTGCGGGGCGGACGTCGTCAGGGCTGTCAATGCTGATTTCCAACGCGGGTAAGTCTATCAAGCAGGTTATCGGCAACATCGACTATGATGTCTTAACCCCTATGCTCGAGCGTCAGTACCAACGCAATCTGCGCTACAGCAATGATCCGGATTTGATTGGTGATATACAAATACTTGCACGAGGCGCGATGTCGCTGGTCGTTAAGGAAGCTGAAGCTGTCCGTAAGAATGAGTTCCTCCGTCTTGTTCTGGAGAGTCCGATTGCACAACAAGTGGTTGGCCTTCCCGGCACGGCGGAGCTTATGCGAGACATGGCAAGCACTCTCAACACCAATGTTGACCGTCTGGTTCCTACTCGGGAAGAAGTTGAAAAGCAGCAAGCGATGGCTGCTCAACAGCAAGCAATGATGCAACAGATGGCGATGCAGGAAGCTGCAAACCTTCAGGAAGACGGGTCGGAAATGGGCGGTCGAGAAAGTAATATTATCAGCCCTCGTCCAAACGGCGCTTAAACAGCGTACTTGTTGACACGTTAACACATATAAGTTACTTTTGAGCTATGATTGACTTAAATAGCGCCGATATTCAGGCCGTGAAAGCCCTTTTGAGGCTGAAAGAGCCGGGTAATGACGCGTTACTTAGGTTGATTAAGGCGGAACTAGAGTCCGCCAAGCAGAAACTTGTTAAGGCAGTCGATATGGTACAAATCCACCGATTGCAGGGACGAGCGGAAGCCTTTGAAGATTTACTGAGGGCGGTTGAAGAGTCGCCCAAGGTGGTAAGAAACTGAAGCACACCATTACGGAAATAGCATACCCACGGGACGCTAGGAACAGAGTTGGTGCTTTGAGGAGAAAACATGGCATTACCAAGACAAGTGCAGGCACAGCTTGCAGAAGCAGAAGAGATAGAGAAAACGCTAAAAGCCCAGAAGGAACCAAAGAATAAGGCAGAAGAGCCTGAAATTTCTGAGGACCAGACGGATACTGAGGCCGAAGTATCACCGGAAGCTAAACAAGAACCTAAACTTGTGGAAGTAGAGCCAGCTGACACGTCACCGACGGACGTAGAGGAAGAGACTTTTAAGCAGAAGTACACCACCCTACAGGGTAAGTACGATGCGGAAGTCCCCCGACTGCACCAGCAGCTGCGGGAGCTTAAAGCGAAGCTAGACAGCCTAGAACAGGCCGAAGTGGAGAAAAAAGCTGAACCTACAAAGGCGAAGGAGAAAGTCAGTTTAGTAACCGATGCAGATCGAGCCGAGTTTGGTGAAGAACTCATCGACGTTCAACGTCGCGTTGCGAAAGAGGTGGCCTCGGAATACGAGGAACGTTTTGAGCAGCAGACAGAGGTTATCAAGAACTTGCAGGATCAACTTGCAAAGACAGGTAATCAAGTTGGCGAAATGAGCTTTGCTCAAAAGTTGAGTCAGTTAGTTCCTGACTTTGCTGATGTCGACAAAGATGAACGTTGGGTTTCGTGGCTTAATGAGCATGATGCAATGCTTAACGGACCACGCCGAATGCTTGCTCAACAGGCTTTTGACAAAGGTGATGCAGAGGCAGTAGCGCGTTATGTGAAGCTGTGGAAGCAAACAATCGCTGAGCCAGAAGCAGACCCTAGAGCAGGTCGCCAAGCAGAGCTAGAGAAGCAGGTTGCGCCAAATCGTTCCGCTAACTCCGTGGACACGAAGAAGGTCGGTAAAGACGTAAAAGTTTACTCAGAAAAAGAGATAAACAAAGCGTGGGACCGAATCCGGAATCTGAACACGAAGGGTCAGTATGACGAGGCGGCTAAACTTGAAGCCGAATTGACTGCTGCATATATCGAAGGCCGTGTACGAATGTAAACGTGCTAACGTGTAAGCAGCTGTTAGTAACAACTTGAACCTAATAGGAGGCCATAATGGCTGCTGTATTCCCCGTCGTCTCTTCAGGAGACTTTGACACCACCCCGTCCTACTCAGGCGGTTTTATCCCACAACTATGGTCGAACAAGCTAAACGCTAAGTTCTACGCCAACACTATGATGACTGAGATTGCCAACACCGATTGGGAAGGCGAGATCAAGAACCAAGGCGATACAATTCGTATCCGTACTGCACCATCAATCACCATCAATGATTATGCAGGCGCTGGCACTACACTTACTTCTGAAGTTCCTGCACCGATCTACCAAGACATGCAGATCAACAAAGGTAAGTACTTCAGCGTTCAGGTCAACGACGTACTAGCGCACCAAGCGGACATGGACTTGATGAACATGTTCACTGACGATGCAGCGAAGCAGTTGAAAATCGAAATCGAAAACGAATGTTTCTTCAACTGGTTTGTTACTGAAGGTTCTGCTGCTGCAAACGCAGGCGCAACCGCAGGTGCAAAATCAGGCGCGTACAACTTGGGTACAGATACAGACCCAGTAGACCAAGCGACACCAGCGAACGTTCTAAACACAATCCTAGCAATGTCTTCAGCGCTAGACGAACAGAACGTTCCTGAAAGTGACCGTTGGTTGATTATGACTCCACGTGATCGTAACTTGCTGATGCAAACAGACATCGCGCAAGCGTACTTCACAGGCGATCAGTCAAGCATCGTTCGTACAGGTAAAATCGGTCAGTTGGACCGCTTCACTGTGTACGTGTCTAATCTTCTTCCAAAAGGTGAATCAGGCAAGGCGCTTGTTGACGGTCAATCTGCCACATCTACAGGCGCAACTCTTGCAGACGCAAAAGCACGCCGCACAATGATGGCAGGCCATAAATCAGCCGTATCCTTCGCATCGCAGATCAGCAAAACTGAGCCTCTGCGCAACCAGACAGACTTCGGCGACATCGTTCGTGGTCTAGCAGTATATGGACGCAAAGTTGTAAAAGACGACGCTCTAGTAACTGCTGTCGTTGGCTCAGCCAGCTAAGTCTAACAGAGAGGGGGTAACCCCCCTCTCGCCGCGATAGGAGGGGCGTTATGGACGTTTACCAACTTGTGAATAAACTAGGCGGTGAGATTGTCGGCGGCAAAGGCCGCGTTATGGTTGATGGCGAGCGTGTACTGGTCGCTGAGATTATCAAAGGTGAGTTCCAGCTAAACGAAGCAGGAGTTCAACTGGCGGAAAAACACCGCGAGCCTGAGAAAAAGACAGCCGCAAAGAAAACGACGTCGAAACGCACTCGCGCACGAAACGTGGATGGCACACTGAAAGCAGATGACCCAAGCACGCCGGATGTAAACGAGGCTTGGACCGATGGCGACAGTTAAGGTTATTGACATCATTCGCCGTGTGGAGTTCGTACTTCAGGATACTAACGTTCGTTGGCCTCGCCTCGAATTGCAGAACTGGATTAACGAAGCCTACATGGCGATTACTTTGTTGCGCCCAGATGCGAGCGCAAAAACAGGTACTTTTACTTGCGCAGAGGGTTCTCGTCAGGTTCTGACGGATCAGTTTTCTTCTGCGATTAGACTGCTAGACGTAACGCGTAACCTTGCATCGACGTCTACAAAGAAGGTTGTTCGCGTAGTGAGCCGTAGTGTTCTCGATGACCAGAAGCCCACATGGCACTCTGAAACGGCGTCTGTGAACATTCAGCACTACACTTACGACACTAGACAGCCGAAAGAGTTTTTTGTTTATCCACCAGCGACTACAGCGGCGCAGCTTGAAGTTGTTTACGCTGACGTACCGGGCACGCACTCGCTGTCTGAGTCTGATTTAGACCCAACAGGCTCTAACACAGAAGTTATTTTGATCGACGACATCTACATGTCTCCGATCCTCGACTGGGTTTTATACCGAGCTTACTCAAAAGATGCAGAGTACGGAGCCAACGAGGCGCGTGCAGTAGCGGCGTACCAAGCGTTCAACTCGGCCTTAGGAGCCAAAACACAGGTTGACGCAGCGGTAACCCCAGTAGCATCAGTCGGAGGAACCTAAAATGGCAGTAACGTGGGATAGCTTTTACCCTTACATACAGCCCCACGTTCCGGGGTGCCCTGAGATTGTTATTCAGTCACATCTACAAGAAGCCGCCGCTGAGTATATCGGGCGGAGCGAGTTGTGGCGGTTTGATATTGAGAACGATTTTACCAGTAAAAACACACCAGACTACGAGATAGATGTTCCTGCGAACGCTGTGCTTGAGAATGTGTTAGTGTTGTACCTTAACGGGCAACCTTTGAAACGCGTTACAGATCGACACTTTTCGCTACCAAACACTACTGGTAACGCTTCTCCTTCTCACTATACGATCTACCAAGACACCCAGATTAGATTTTTTCCTACCCCAGACAAAAAATACACGTTCTCAGGTGTAGGCACGCTGAAGCCATCACTGGCAGCGACGGGAGTTGAGGACTTTATCTTCGAGACGCACGGGCGCTCAATCGCATGTGGAGCGATCTACAAGCTGACGTCAGTTCCCGGCAAAGAATGGACGAACCCCGAAGCAGCTATGTATTACAAGGGCGAGTTCTACAGACACATGGACGAAGCCAAAGGCCGTGACACACGTCGCGTTAATTTGCGCGTGATGGCGCAGGGCTTCGACAAGGCTTCAGTTCGCAGGGGTATGTAAATGGCAACAACATTCAAATACGTCCAAGGCGACACAGGTCCGCAGATCAGAGTTACGCTCACTGAGGAAGACACCGGAAACGCCGTAGACCTAACAGGTGCTACCGTTACGCTACACTTTAGAGCAGCGGGTGAAGATACTGTTCTGTTTTCACGCGGGTTTTATGTAAACCCAGATACTGCTGAAGACGGTGTCGCAGTTCTTCAGTGGGAAACAGACGATTTGAACCAAGATGCGGGCGCTTACGAAGGCGAGATCGAAGTGGTGCGCTCTAGCGGATTGCGCGAAACTCTTTTCGACAAGCTGAAGTTTAAGATACGGGAAGACTTTGCATGAAGCTAAAGTCCGCAGTCTTTGTAAACAAAATAACAGCTACGTTTACGCAGCTGAAGACTGTTTCTGCGAATGCGGTAACTTTCAATCGTATTGTTTCTGAGGCTGAAGTCGGTAACTTTGTCTATTTCGCTAGGTATTTTGACACTTATTACATCCGCGACGGCGCACGACCTTCTGACCAACTTACCTTTAGTTTCTTCAAAGAGTTTGCAGGCGTAGACACAACTGCGGTTGTCGAGGTGCACTTTAAGGACATTAGTAAAGGGTTAAGCGAGACGGTCAACATTGTTGATTCTGAGCAAATTCTAAAAGACTTTAATCGTCCAGTGGATGACGCTTATACGGTATCTGACCTACCGTCGAAGGGCGTAGCCAAAGCTCCGTTTTTAGAAACAACCTCTGTTGCAGATACGCTAGAGTCTTTTGAGTTCGGCAAAAATCCTTTTGACACTTCGTTTGTGTCCGAGTCTCTTAGAAAAGACATGACACGGTTTGTTGGTGATGACACGGACCAAGAGTATGTAGCAGACGGGTATTTCTTCGAAGACTACATTGTTGGCGAACCTACTGAAATTCTGGCGCTTACAGATTTGTTTGCCCCAACGGTGTCTAAACCTTTTGCGGACAGCGGTTCAGCATCTGATGTGTTTACCCGCCAAGTGAACTTCAGCCGTAGCATTGACGACAGTGTTTACTTTACTGACGATGTAGATGGCGAAGCAAGTATTCTTGACGATCAAGAGATGCAGTTCTTCAAGAACACAACAAACACAGCATCTGTAGCTGAGAGTTTTGACCGCGTCGTAGCCTACATTCGTGCCTTTTCAGATAGCTCTGCGGCGAGTGATCAACAAACAAATTCCGTTGGAAAAGGTCTAAGCGAGACATCAGCGGTTGCAGAAAGCACAAATGTGCTTACAAGTAAACATATTTATGATATACCTGTAGCAAGTGAACTTCTGTCGAAGGCGTTCAGTCGTCCTCGCTCGGATAGCGCCCTTATAGGAGACGCGAACACTGTTGCACTCGACAAGTTGTTACAGGATTTGGCCTCGACTACCGACGCGGGGTCATTGCGAAGTCAAGGGTACTCCGACTTCACATACTTTGAGGAAGACTTTGTCGGGGCTTCCAGAACGTTCTGAAGGAGATCGTTATGATTAACGAAAACTTGAAGCTCTCCGGCCAGCTTAGCATCGTCCTCAAGGACAAGGCCGGAAACATCAAAGACCAACGAGAAGTTAAAAACCTCGTGGTTAACGCGGGCTTGGCGTACATCGCCTCGCGCATGAAAGATACTACCAAAGGTGCTATGTCACATATGGCGCTCGGCTCTGGCACAACTGCTGCGGCAGCGTCGCAAACCGATCTTGTGGGACTTTTGGGGTCACGAGAAGCACTGGACTCAACCACAATTTCAGGAACAAACGACGAGAAAGTTGTGTACGTGTCTTCATTTGAAGCAGGCGACGCAACAGGCGCAGTTACCGAGGCAGGTATCTTTAACGCTGCGACAGGTGGCGACATGTTGTGCCGCACTGTTTTCTCAGTCGTTAACAAAGCCGCCGATGACACGATGTCCGTTACTTGGACAATCACGTTATCAGCGTCTTAATAGTTTAGAGGGGCGTACATAATGACTACGATCACAACACGCGCAGGTAAGGGTTCGCCCCTCACTAATAACGAAGTTGACGCTAACTTTACAAATCTTAGCAACGACAACCAACCAGATGTGCGCCCAAGCCTTCTGCTAGACTTTGCCAACAGCAAGACCCTTGACCCACGCATTACGTTTACCCGTGGCAGCACTGCGACTTACTGGGATGGTAAGACTACGACTAAGGCTGAAGAGAATTTGTTCACTCACAGCCAAGATATAGTTGCGGGGAAATGGAATATAATTCAATTGGGTGTTGTTGATGATCAAACCGCACCTGACGGCACTTCAACTGCACAACTTTTTACGCCTAACACAAGCAGCAATTATCACTATGTTTACGCTGGAAACTCGCCTACTACTACGGCAACAAGTACGTTTAGTGTTTATGCTAAAAACAACGGCGCAAACTATGCTTTCCTTCGTTCTAATAGCTCTAGCGGTTACTGCGGTGTTAATTTCGATTTATCAAACAGTGGTTCTGCGGCAGTTGAAGGTTCAGGAAACATAGATAGTTATTCTGCGACTGATGTAGGTAATGGTTGGTACAGGCTAACGGTCACTTTCAATAAAAACCTAAGCTCACAAACGCAACTTCTTATTAATGGAGACAGCAGCTCTGTTGCTGAGGTTTGGACAGGAAATGGCACTGACGGAATTTACTTTTGGGGCGCACAATTAGAACAACGCAGTTCAGCCACAGCCTACACCCCTACAACCTCTAGCCCCATCGTGAAGTACCAACCGACACTGCAAACAGCGGCATCAGGTGAGGCACGGTTTGACCACGATCCTGTGACAGGGGAAAGCAAGGGCTTGCTGATTGAGGAAGCTAGGACAAACCTGATTAAATGTTCTAGTCCAGAAGACACAGACACTTTTGGTACTAATGGTTGGCAAGACTACTACGGGTTCAGGGCTTACAGAAATACAGTTGTTGCGCCAGACGGAACACAAACAGCGGCTACTGTTAGGGCTGTTTCAGGCGGGGCTACTACAGGTGCGTCGATGTACGTCAATAACCCGATTGTTATCCCATCAACCGCTACCTACACATACAGCGTTTACCTTAAAAAAGGTGGTGAGCGGCCTATGAATTTAGTAACCGTTTCCGTTTTTGGGAATGGGAATGCTTCCGGAAGTTATCAACTTAAAGTAGACCTAACAGATGGTACAGTTAATACTCTACAGTCAGGCACCGCTGTTATTGAGGATGTCGGTAATGGTTGGTATCGTTGTTCAATAACTCAGTCCTTATCTGCGGGTAATAAGTATCCACAAGTTGGGTCTTACGGAAATGCGACACTTGGTTCCACGTTCTTAATGTGGGGCGCACAGATGGAGTTAGGCCACGGTGCTTCATCCTACATCCCAACAAGCGGTTCTACCGTGACCAGAAGTGCGGATGACGCAAGTATTGCGCTTACGAATGAGGTAAGTCTGCAAGAAGCAACAGTTTATGCGGAAGCCGCAACCTACCGTGCATATGCTGCTGAAACAGCTTGGTGTCCTGTTTGGCAGTTGAACGATGGTGTTAGCACTGCAAACGGTGTTTTTGATGTCCGAGCCTTTCAACAAACATATGGCTCAATGGCAGTTGTAAGGGGGGTAGGCCAATCCAGTTTCGCTTTGTTAAATGACGGACAAACTGTAACCAACGGCGAATTTTACAAATACGGTTTGTTCTGGAACCAAGGTTCTGTGTCTTTCTACAAAAATGGCGCAGGAATAGGCGCTTCCACTAATCAGTATGTAAATCCTGTTTTTGATTCGCTTGATATAGGATGGGCGGACAGAGGCGGTAGGAGGCTAGACGGTCACTTGAAAAAACTAGCTGTTTATCCTCAAGCCCTTTCACACAACACAATGCTTGCAATGACGGAGGAATAAGACATGGCTACCTATTACCTCAAAGCCACTGACGAACAAGCCCTCTGGACTGCACTAGAAGCGGCTGATCTGGCGGTTAAGGACTACGATCCAGAAGACCCGCTAAACAGCCGTCCTGACGATTTAGAGCCAGAAGCAGAATGGGAACCTAGCGGCGAATACGAGTGGCGCTCACTGGAGCCTATGCTGGACATCATTGGAACTATCTACCAGCCGACAGGAGAAACCCTAGCGGGTGAGGGTGACGTTGAATATCCAGAGATGGCGGCGATTGAAGGCTATCACGCAAACCTTAGAGCGGGATTAAATGCTGAACAAAAAGCTGCGCTGCCTCTCTTAACTAAAACCCCTAAAACGCCAGTGCGTAAGTGGGCAGGAGATGAATAATGGCTAAACTTATCGGAACCGCACCCAACCAAGTCCCAACAAACGCAGACCTCGGCTCCCTTGCCTACATGGACAAGGACAATTTTAATGCAAACATATCAGAACTGAATCTTTCAGAACTTACGCTTAAAGCGCTAGCAGAAACCATATCCGACACAGCCGTAGACATCTTTGTGTACGACACCCGCAAGGACAGCGATGGCGGTGCATGGCGTAAACGCACACAGCATACCTCATGGTACAATGAGACACTGAACACTGCCACCCGTGGTAGCCGTAAGGAGTTCCCTGCGGTTGCTGTTATTGTTCTTAGGACAAATGCTGTAACTATTTATGATGGTGATGATCCAGACTTACCGATGTGGTGGTACGGCATGAGTTCAAACATAGGTGGTTTTGGCATGAACGGCGCACAAGCCGTAAGTATGTTGAATGGACTGATGGTTATAGGGCAAAACGACACCAGCGGGTCTAATTATGATGGTCTGCGTGTCTTGGACTTTGTGCGAGATTATGGCTATTGGACTTGGTACAATAATAACGGGTCTATGTATGAAGGCACTCTTTTGTCGAGCAGTGGTGGGGTAACAAACAGAAGTCGTTATTACCCGTTCTTAATTACGTCAGGTAATCTTGTAGCAAAAGAAGTCAACGATGTAGCCATGACCGTTCTGCCCAACGCCCCGATTGATGCTGCTACAGGATTGCCTGTGCCGACGATTGCGGTCGGGACTGGTCTTGGTACTTCAATCATTCGTGATGATGGGACTGTTGTTGATTACACGTTAGGAAACTATACGATAGCCAGCGTAGACTTTGATTATGATAATAATATTATACAGAGTTCTAGGAATATTGGCTCTGGCGGCGGTGGTTTGTATGTTAATAAATACCCAATCCTCAGTGCAGATAATAACTCAGGTAATGTCCAGCAAGAACTCGTACTAAGTTCGACTGCGGGAGATAATACTTCTAGCTTAGACTTTATTCGCACACCTTTTGTTGAAGGTACAAAGAATGTAGTTGGGATGAAAGATTCCACTCTGGCGTTTTCCTCTAATGCAGGGGCAGTGCAAGGGATTGGCGTGTATCAACTTGGGCCAGACGGAACTACCAAGACTACGACATTAGGGGCTGTAATATCGTCAGACTACAACACAGGCTGGATGAACGGCGACATCAAACTCGCCACCTTGTCCGACACCGATGATACTGACGTTACTTATACGAACCTTGTGTCTAATGGCGATTTTGCCAGTGGCATAACTGGATGGACAGCTTCTGGAGATCAGAGTTGGTCTTATAATTCAAGCAACCAGACGGCTCAATTTACTGGAACTTCTCAGTCTTGGTTTAAGCACTCCGCAACAATAGAGGACGGTGCCCAATATGTAATGTCTTTTGAGATTAAGGCAGCGGGGAGTGGTACAGGTATTCGCCCATATATCGGCGGCGGTACTTACTCTCAATCTCAATTTTATACAGCCGTAGGGGTTCACTCAGTTTCCTTTGTTGCAGATAGTTCTTCCAATGAAGCAGTCTTAAACATTCAGTCTACAGGTGGCACATGGGAGGTAGACAATGTAACAATAAGTAGAGCCGAAGAAGACCGCAGTGTGAACGGCAACGGTCTACAAGTGTTCGGCACTGTGACCAAAAACCCTGTGGCTACTGGTGCGGATTTGGTCAGCTATCGAAGCAACGGAACTTTGCTTGCAGTGATGTCAGATGAACTAACGTCTATAGCTGACGGTGACTTTGCTATAAATCTTTGGGCTAAATTTGCATTTGATGGTCTGTACGAATATGTCTGCCAGTTTAATAATAACGATGGCGCATTTGGCATACACTTTTCAGCTATAACATCAACAAAACGTCTACAGTTAAGTGGTATGGGTGTTCAATCGAACACTAACGTACTCGTTGAAGATAAATGGCAAATGATTACCGCTGTCCGTAGAAATGGCGTAGTGACATTTTATGTTGATGGTAAAGACGCTGGAGGCGGTAGTAGCACAACATCTCTGTCTTATTCCCATCTTCGTCTATTAAGATTGCAGTTCAACACTAATACATACGGAGACAGTTCAACTAACGAGTATGCTTTATTCCGTTTAAGTGCCACAGCCCCATCCCCAGAGCAGATCAAGAAAATCTACGAGGACGAGAAGGTGCTATTCCAAGAGAATGCCCAAGCCACGCTATACGGCTCGTCTGATGCGGTAACAGCTTTGGCCTACGACGATAGCACAGAGTTGCTTCATGTCGGTACAAGCGCAGGACGTTCAGTCTTCCAAGGATTACGACGAGTAGACAACACA
>Ga0098055_1001047_pt1 | contig 15303 bp, 15 predicted proteins | sample 17_taG_FD_75107 | JGI IMG/M metagenome (GOLD analysis project Ga0098055, IMG submission 75107) | Marine viral communities from the Subarctic Pacific Ocean - 17_ETSP_OMZ_AT15314 metaG | ecosystem: Environmental > Aquatic > Marine > Oceanic | place: Pacific Ocean | collected 2015-01-18 | reverse complement strand
GTGCCCGGAAGTCTACCGTGTGACGGCGTAAGCCACATGGCCGAGTATGTAGGCCAATGCTACACCGGGGACGCTCAGCAGGACGCCAGCAAGCGTGGCGCGTATAGCGTTTCTCACTTGTTCCTTCGCTTTCTTTTTAGGATTCGCAACGCGGCGTCCGTCCAAGTTTCCCCGTCCCGTTGAGCGTCTGCGACGGTCTCATATACTGACACGGGGACGCGCAAACTAACGGCGCGCGTCTTCTCCCCGTGTTTCTGTGGACGTCCCCGTGTCACGACGCTTTCCTCTCGGTGTAGTAGTGTCGGTAGTTTCCGTCCCTTTCGATCGACAGCGTCCGGGAGCCCGTCGTGCTCACCGTATAGTAAGCGTCCCGGCTGGCTCGGTGTGTCCTCAGTTTCTCGGCCATGTCGGTACGAGATATTGAGCTATGCTTGCGTGTCCTCATTACATCCCCCTGCTTTGTGAGTGTGTAACACGGGGCGCTTGCGCTTTGGTGACGATACGTCGTCATGTTGTGCCCCCGTTGACACGTTAACCGGATTGTTAACGTATTACGAATATAGGGGGGACTTTGTATTAACGCAACACGAAAACAGGGGGAGCGTACTAATAAAGTTATCCTCAGATCCGGACTTGCTTGCGCGTAGCGTCCCGTCAGTAGCCGTTAAGGGGTATAAAGAGAGAATACCGGGGATTGTCGATACCGAACCCTACCGTGTATTGTGTGCCCCTGTACGGACGTCTATCCCCCGCCTTCAAGCCTATCCCTCACTTGAGGCACAAGGGGGGACGGTTGACCTTAACGTTAACGTCAACGTCAACTTTAAACTTAACGTTAACGTCAACGTTAATTGAAGGTGAAGCCGAACCAGGGGGACTACGGGGGCTATTGCACGTCAGCGTCTATATCATTACCACTTCCGCATGGTTGTGTAATCTGATGTGGGGTGTTATTGTTTGGGATGGAGGAAATGATGAATCAATGTTGATTAGACAGAATGTGATGTTGGAGGAGGGTCATGTGGCTTGGTTGCGTGGCCAGGGTCCATCGATGAGTGAGGTTGTGCGGGAGTTGATTAACGTGGCGATGGACAAGCCTTCGTTCGACGTTGATGTGCGTGAGCAGTTGGCTCAGTTGCGTCGGGAGGTGGATCATTTGAAGGAGCGTTCGAGTGGTAAGGGTGTGATGTTTGTTGGATGAGAGTTTTGTATGTTTGCAGTGAAGGAGTGTCCGGCGGCGGTGGGTCAGTGTCATGCACTGACGGTGGACAGTTGTTTGCGTGAGTTTCTGCGGATGAAGGCATTGTCGCGCAAGACGGGGCATATGTTTTTGATGAAGCCTGGCAAATTTTCTGGAACGCGGATTACTTGCGGAATGGATTCCACATGGCTCAATGTTCACCATTCACGGGTTGAGGCTTGGATGGATCGCTATGGAACGTAGTCAGGTGCTGGCTTTGGATGATGCCGCGCCTTATGATGATGTTGTGCGCGCGATGATTTTTGATTCGGGCATGGAGTCTACGCTGGTGGATATTTCTTGTGGCACTTTGGATGACATCCACAGCCTCCGTGCTTCTCTTAATTTGCTTCAGGATCGTCAGGCGCTCCATGAGAAGATGATGTCGCAGCGGCTTTCCAATCTTGAATCTGATATGCAAAACATCATTGCGACTCTGCAGCATATAGCGAGGAATCTTGGCTAAGTCTCTGTCAGAGCAGCAAAAGCAGGCGATTCACTATTTGGTGATGGATCGCTGGACCAAGGGAGATCTCAACGCTGCGGTTGCCGCCAACGTGGGGGTTTTGCCGGTAACCATTACGAAATGGCGTAAGTCTTCTCTGTTCAGAGAGGAATACGACCGTCAGGTCAAATTATATCGGGCAAACTTCGATGACGTACAGCTGGCAGACCGCAAGGAGCGGGTCAAGAAGCTGGAGGCTATCTACGAGAATCTGACGGATTCCCAGACTGCCATGAAGATCAAGATCCTTTCTGCCGTCCGTGCCGAGGTCGGAGATGATAAAATCGAGGTAGAAGTTACACACCAGGGTGCAGTGGGCGTGAATCTACCGCCTCGAGCTTCAACTTACGAGGAATGGAACAAGCAGAATGCCATCATGGATAAAGATCGCATCGTAGATGCAGAAGTTGTCGAGGAACCGCCTGTCGAACCCCCCGAAAAGGTGATTTCGGAACTTCCTGCCGGTTTTTCGACCACAAAAAATGCTATTTCTCGAGTAAATGACCAATTTCCAGTGGGAACCCCATGAATCAAGACGGTCCAAACATCCCGATTCTCGGCATTCCCAAGATGCGCCAGTATGAACTCCAAATCCCCAAAAACTGCACGGCGGAACAACTTGGTATCTTTTTGCAGGGGTTTGTAAAATCTCTTGGTATGGGGTTCGCCTTTACCGATGACGATTTTTCCCAAATAAATCCAAAGATACGAGCCTGGTTTGTACCAGAAGAGGAACAGGATGGCACAGAACAACCAAACAGCCTTGTTGACTAACCTGGCGCGGATTGCGCCTTACGTCGCCATCGCTGCAACTTCGGGCCGCAAAGGACAGAACCAGTTACCGCCGGTGGATGATACCTTCACCAAGTCCTCTACGGGCCGCGCCCATCGGTTGCCCTCCACAGACTATCCGCAACGAACTCGTATGGATGTGGCCCTCGGCGGTGATCTGCCGCCAGAGCCGACCTTTGCTGAAATGCCTCTCACTCCAGCCGATATTTTGGGGCTGATGCGGATGAGCGCCAAGGGGGTGAGAACCCTCGCCAAGGAGCTTGAAACCGGAAGGGGTGGGTTGGCACAAATGGTTAAGCAATCACCAGACCTCCAAAAAGCCTCTCAGCAAGCGGCCAGAGTGCAATTTGGCGAAACGATCCCTTCGTTTAGAGCAATCTCTCCAACAGGGGCTTTGCGACCCGATAAAGTGGCAAGCACAACAACGGACCCAAAAGTTGCCTTACAGATTGCCCGAGATTTTCCGGTGCTGATGGCGAAGGATGACTTCATTGCGCCCAAGCCAATTCTGCGACGATACGACGTTTCTCCTGACCGAGTGCAAGCCCATGTTCCTGCGCTAATTGACGCCGCACGGGCACAGCAACCTCACACGGTTAGAACAGGAAAGATTGATACTCGTCTTGGTGATCGGATGTCCATTGATGAGGTCTTTGAGCAAGCAAGGGCTGAAGACGAGCTGCTCTCAGATTTGCTCGGCCTCAACCCCCAAGAAGTTGCCTTTCAAACAGGAGCAGGCCAACCTCGGAGGGCGAGCAGGGCGCTCGATGTCGCAACAGGAAAATTTACAACCGGTGCGGACGAAGTTCAAAAAGCCAAAAAGTCATCGTCATTTTTTGAAGATGAGGGCCTTGCCGCGCAAGAATTTGATGCTTTCGCGCAAGAAATACTCAAGCTTTTGGCTCCTTAAACCTGGATAAATAGCCGCCGATGTGAGGTCCAGGCTTGAACCCCCATCGGCAACAAAAGAACAGATTAAGATGGCAGAGAAAAAAGCAGCCTACCGACGCATAGAAGAAATTTTGAGTAATCTTGCCTGACGAAGTCTGGAAACCCCAACTCGGACCCCAGGAAAAGGCGATCCGGGCGGCGTTTATCGAAGAGTTGTTTTTCGGTGGAGCCAGAGGAGGAGGCAAGACCTCTTTCCTTATGGGAGACTTTGCAGCCGATGTGCAAGAAAACGGCTCCGCATGGAGAGGGATCGTCTTCCGGCGAACCTATCCCGAACTCGATGAAGTCGTCGAAGAAGGCAAGCGGGTACTCTACAAAGCCTTCCCCGGAACTGAATACAAAGTAGGCGTCCACGAATTTCGCATACCACATGCAACCGGTGATGTGGTGCTTCGCCTGCGACACATGGAGAACGTCGGGGATGCAGACCATTACATGGGGCACCAGTATACCTGGATCTCGTTCGACGAGTTGCCCAACTGGCCTTCCCTCGAAGCCTACAAGAAACTTAAAGCCTGCCTCCGCTCCACCGCGGGTGTGCCGAACATGCGGATTCGGTCTACAGGAAACCCCGGTGGAGTGGGGCACCAGGCTGTCAAGGAATACTTCATCGATCCTGCCCCCGAGGGCGAAGTCGTCATCCAGGACGATCAGTCCATTAACCCTCGGATGTTTATCAAATCCCTTGTCACAGACAACCGAATCCTGCTCGCTGCCGACCCCGGATACATCGACCGACTCAAAGGCGTCGGAGATGAGCATCTGGTTAAAGCGTGGCTCGAAGGAGATTGGGATTCCTTTGTCGGACAGTATTTCACGTCATGGAGCAACGAATGCGTCATCCCCTCGTTTCCCGTCCCCGACTCATGGCCCCTGTTCGGGGGGCTTGACTACGGCGAAGCTTCGCCTACCTCTTTTGGACTCTACACTATAGACTTTGACGGCAACATCTATCGTATCGGTGAGTACTATCAAGCAGGCGCTGCTGCATCGACCCATGCGTACGAGATCGACAAGATGATCCAGTCGAATCCTTTTACGGGTGGGCGACCGCCTTCTCAGATTTATGCAGATCCATCGATGTGGGCCAAGCGGAGGCTCACGGAAGCGGTGACGCACTCGCCCTACGATATTTTCTCCGAGCAGGGATTGCATCTCACCAAGGGGAACAACGACCGCATCACAGGATGGAGAGTCATCAACGATGCGCTGACCAAGAAGAAGTTTTACGTGTTTGGAGGATGGAACGACAACCTTACTCGAACACTACCCGCTCTACCAAGATCGACATCGAACCCAGAAGATGTGGACACGCATTCGGACGACCATGCAGCCGATGAACTCCGATACGCGATGATGCACATCTATCGACCATCACTGCCCAAACATGACGCCGTGCGGAACCCGTTCTACGGAGGCAACGTGTTGGATAGTCTGCCAGCAAGGAAGACCGCATGACACCCACGCAACTGCAGTTTTGGACCAAGACCTTTGAAACGACCGAGAAGTATATGGTCAAGCACCACGCAATGTGGCGCAGACTCATCAAACTGTATGAACTGGACTTTGATGATCTCGGCATCGCTGATGGCGACCAGAAAAAAATCTCACGGTTCTATCCGCTTACGCGCCAGATCATCGCCTCAGTGGTGTTTCAGAACCCCCGCGTTTTCATGCGCGTCGAAGACAACAATAGTCAATTCCAGACAGAGATTCTTGAGCGCGTTGTGAACGATGGCTTGGGATTGATTCACGCCAAGCGCCACGTCCAGCAGATGACCTTCGACTCCCTCTATTGCTACAAGGGCATCCTCAAGTGCGGCGTTAATCCTATCGGGGACAATGATATTGTCGCCCCCTACGTAGCGAATGACGTGATGCAGAACGGCATGTTCTATGTCGCCCGAGTGAGTCCATTCAACTTCTACACTGATGTAATGACTCCGCCCCACGACCCCGGCCAAGCGCGCTTCGATTACGAGAAAATGCTGGTGCCGAACGAGTTCGTGCAGAAGGACAAGCGGTTTAAGCACAAGAACGAGATCAAACCGCTGACGACGGAAGATCTCGACGAGATGCTTTCCGACTGGGAAGACTCCAATGGAGATGAGGGCGACGAGCAGCAGCAGATGATCGAGAGAGCCAAGCAGGAAGGTGGCTACGTCCAGTTGCGCGAGGTCCACGACCGCCTGCACAAAAAGAGGATCACCTTCGCCCAGGGCGTTGAGCAACCCATCGAAGAGATCCCGCATCCCTTCCTTGCTGGTGAGTCACAAATTGCCATCGACCCCATTGATGGAGAGGAAAGAGTGACCGGTCAGTTCCAACCCACCGGCGGGTATCTGGTATCGGGCGGGACGCCCTATATCAAACTGACGCTCGACATGACTCACGAAGGCCCTTACGGTGTGCCGATGATGGCCTATGCCGAGGACACACAGAAAGGGATCGTGGAGTCACTCTCCCGTCGATCCGCAGGAACCAAGAGAAACGCCCGTGTCATTCTCGGCCAGAAGGCAGAGCAGACAGAGAACCCCACTGTGGGCGACGACATCGAGCAGGGCAAGGACGGCAAGATCGTTTGGGTGAATGACGTGAACAACGCATTCGCAGAAATGTCTCAAGCCACTCCGCCTGCAGATCAGCTGGGCCTCGAGTCCGACCTTCGCGCCTACGAGGAACAAATCCTCGCCGTCAGCCAGATGGCTATGGGAGGAGGAAGCAGGGTTACGGCCACGCAAGCGGCTCTCACTGCATCCTTTGGACAGCTAAACCGAGACTGGATGCAGAACCAGGTTGCACAGGTCTTCGAGGACATCTCCTACAACATGGTTCGTATCATGGGGGACAAGCGGTACGAGCCAAAGTCCTTCCTCGTCAATACAGCACAAGGTGAAGATGACCCTGTGTTCCAAGTGGTTCGGTCTGATATGCTCCAGGCAAGATTCCGGGTCCACGTAGAGGCAGGCTCAATGAAGCCGATGTTCGAGGAGCTTGAAAGAGAGGACGCTCTTGCGCTGTTCGGGCACATGATACAGCTGCCTGAGATCCCTCGCATCGAGTCGATCAAACATCTACTCAGAGCTTTCCGTGTTCCCAACCAGGACAAGCTGATCGGCGGTGCCGCAAACCTCGACGCCAAGCGCACTGCGGAATACGAGAACATGCTCTTTCTGTCGGGACAGAATGTTCAGGTTCACCCACAGGAGAACCACAGGGCGCATATGGAGGTTCATCGGCAGGTGCCACAGACACCGCAGTGGCAGCAGTTGGTTCAGCAGAATCCTCTACTGGCACAGCAAATTGCTCCCGCCCTCGATCAGCACATGCAGCAGCACCAACAGGCCCTGCAGCAGATGGCAGGCGGCGGGGCGGCTCCTGCTCGAGTAGGCAACCTGTCAGACGCGGGTGGCCTGGATACGGTTCGGAAGCAGTTGGGCAAGGTAGACTCTGCTGTCAGAAGTTCGGCCCAGGAGACATCGCAAGCAGTTGCCGCTATTGACAGGAATCAGAATTGAAATGCTCGCATCTGGACAACGCCCGTAACCTGAAAGGAACTTTTCTGGATGGCATACAAAATCAACATGAGAGGCGGGTCACATCCCCGCCTTGAGGATTATCACTGCGAATCTTGCGGAAAAGACGAAATCGATGTATTCTTCGAGAAGAAGGAGTCTGTAACTCCGACGAGAGCTTGTCCGCATTGCGGTGAAACTTCTGATCATGTGTTGATCGGGCGACGGCAGAACCACATTCATTCTGACCATAGCAGTATGTATGGGAAGTATGAGCCGGGACTTGGAGTGGTCGTAAAGGATTACGCCCACAAACAGCGCGTGATGAAGGAGTTAGGGGTCATGGAAGGTGCTGACCCTGTCGGCGGGAGCCGGTGTCATATTAAAGATGACCCCGGTCCCCGGAAACCCCATGCGGATAGTGGCTGGTCAGATTGACCAACCACCTCGAATAGGAGTATCAGATGACTGAACTTGTCCAGACGGACTCGAGCCAAGAGGTTGCGGCAGAAGAGACTACGAACGACGGACTGATCGACTTGGGTGCCGATTTAGACGCCCCAGCAGTCGAAGCAGCGCCCGTCGATGATGAGACTTTGCCTGCCGGTGCCACGGAAGCGAGAACGACCGATAAGGACGCCCCGGAGCGACCCGCCGAGATCCCCAATAATATCGGGGACGTGGACGTGGACTCCCTTCCTGCACAATTACAGCCACTGGCCAAGCAACTCAAGGGTAGGTTTACCCAAGGGATGCAGGCTTTGGCAGGTCACCGCCGTGAGTTAGAGGCGCACCAGCAACAGCGCCTTGAGGAGCGTGTGAATCGGTTGGAGACTCCTCCGCAAGAGGAGCCTGACCCCTTAAGTTCTTTGAGATCGACACTGGACCAAGACGAACAGCGTTCGTTGGACGTGATCAGTGAAGTCTCGAAAATGACGGTTGGAAAGGAACTGGAGGCACAGACGGAGAAGGTCGCGCAACTCACTGAGTTTGTTCGGCGTATTGCTCTCCACATGGCCAACGGAGCAACCCAGACCGCCAATACAGCAGCCAGTCAAGCTCGGGAGAAGTATCCCGATATTGACAATTTTGCTGACCAGGTGAATGCGTTAACTGGTGTGCAGAACAGGGTTACGGGACTCAACTATACGCCGACTGAGGCGTACGAGTTGATCCACGGGATCTCCGCACAGCAAAGCGCACAGCTGAAAGAGCAAGAGGACAACGTTCGCCGCACCGCCACAGGGTCGTTGACCCCGCCGTCGCCAGTGTCTGCTGATTCGGAGCAGGGAGCTTTATCTGAGGAACAACTTGCTTCCGAGTTGAGAAAACTTGGATTAACTCCATGAAGTAGACAACAAAGGCATACTAAGCCATGGTTGCTGCAACTACCAGTGAAACCTGGGATGCGGCGTGGACACTGACGATGAGGGCGCATCGCAAGCGCCTCACCGACAATATCAGTGATTCCTACCCGACTCTTGGGAGATTCCGCAAAGCCGGAGTCATGGAAGTCGAGACAGGCGGTAAGGAGATCCAGGAAGACTTGATGTATGGTCTTGGTTCTTCTGAGTGGTTCGATGGATTCGACGTGCTTTCGACCAACGCGGTCGATGGGATCACGGCGGCTTTCTATCAGTTCCGCTACAACGCCACTTCTGTTGTCATCTCCGACACAGAGGACGCCGAATCCCGCAAGGCCGGTTCGACGAAACTAATTACCGCCAAGAGCAAGCAGGCGATGACCAAGTCGTTTGACACGGTCAACTCTGCAATCTTCGCTTCGCAGTCTGGCAAGTCCATGTTGGGCCTGCAGGACATCTGTGCTGAGTCCACGGGAACCACGCTTGGCGGCATCTCGCAGTCCACCAATACATGGTGGGACAACAAGCGGGGCGACTTTAACAATGGCACCGGTGAGCTTTCCGCGTCCAGCACATCGTTTCTGACCAAGCAAACCGACCAGTTTGAAGGTATCACTGCCATGGGCATCATGTGGAATGCTTGCTCCGAGGGCAATGATAAGCCGGACTTGATTGTCACATCTTTCACCCACTACGGGAACTTCGAGGCTGTTTTTGAAGGTTCCGGCATGACGCGATTTGTGGCAAAGGGTGATCGGTCTGGTCCCAATTTCGGAATCGGCGCTGAAGGCGACGTAACGTACCGAGGCGCTCCGGTCATTGCTGACCGCGACTGCACTGCGGACAACATGTACTTCCTGAACACGAAGTATCTCAAGCTCAAGGTGCAGGCTGGCAAGAACTTCGCCAAGACCCCGTTCCGTGAGCCGTCCAACCAGTTGGCCCGTGTTGCGTTCGTCGTATTTGGCGCGCAGCTGGTCACCAACAACAGACGCCGTCAGGGCGTGCTGTACGATCTGGCCTAATAACCTTGCCCCCAAGCCAATGGGGGTTCACACCCTGCCCATAGGGGAAAGGATGTATGATGAGTTATTTGAATCACAACTTCATCACCAATCGTGTTGGTGGTGACGGAACTGGCAGCAAGGCTGGCCAGGGCATTTATACAGAGTCTTCGACTGCCAAGTTTGCTATTGGTGAGAAGTTGGAGTTTGCAGATGGCAGGGTCTTCCGTTACGGGTATACCGCTGCGGCTATCAACGCTGCTGAATTAGTTTCCCAGGATGTTTCGGCTACCTGTCTGGTCGAAACAGATAATATCGTAATCGCTGCCGCTAACGGATTCTCTCCTGCGGCTGGTTCGTCGAAGCTCCAGATTACCCTCGCAAGCAAAACGAAGGACCAGTATGCCGGGGCATATCTGCAAATCGCCAATGATGGAGGAGATGGCACTGGCGAGGGGATTCAGTATCGAATCAAAAGCAACAGTGCGACGGGGTTTACGACCGCTGGTAAGGTAGACATTGAGCTGTATGATCCGATCAAAGTCGCCTTGACGACTGCGTCTGATATCGCAATCACTGGTGGGCTGTGGTATAACGTGCGAGGTGCCCTGGGCGGTGCATCGGATGCAACAGTGGATTATATCATTTCTGGGGTTAGTCCCATTGCATTTACCGCCAATTACTACGGGTGGTTTCAGACGGCTGGGATTGCTTTGATTTCATGCGATGGCGCTCTTGCCGTTGGAGTGAATTGCACGCTGTCCGACACTGACGTTGGGCATGTTCAGTTGAAGGATGCTGAAACTGAGCCTTTGGTGGGATACACTACGTATGCATCGGATGACAATGCTCATGTTGGCGTTGTCCTGCAAGGCTTAGTGCCGTAGCAAACAACGAAGGCGGACACATTTTTTGTGTCCGCCTTCATCAACCAACACAACGGAGATATTATGGCCGAGCAAGCAAAGACTGATACAAAGACCCAGCTTAACAGCCTTCTGGAACTTGTTAAGCAGGCCCCTGCAGATTACAAGTCGGCGATGCGTGACGCGCTCGGCACAGGAAGTGTGATCCAGAAGAATAAGCCGCCCCAGAACAATGCCGATGCCAAGCGAATTGCCTTTACGGTAGGAGAGATCCTGCATCCCGAAGGGTTTGAGCCAAAGCCTTCTGAGGGCCTTGTAGCGGCTCTTGGCAAGGAAGAGGCCCAGCGGGTCACCACAGAGCGTTACCTGCGGAACCAGGGCATCACAGGCGCTTCCAGCACGATCACGGGGCGTGACGCTGATCAAATGCATATCGCATCTGGAGAGATGACGATGTCTCCTGAAGAAGCAGCGGATCTGGCCGTAGAATAATGCCTGCCAGACCTCGGTCTGAGCGGAAGCAGGCGTCCCCACGGCTCGGACAGCCGGTGCGGAGGAGATCCGCAGCCAACCCTGTTGTGTCCGGGCAGCAGAACCAGGCCACCTCCTTCGGGGAGGTTGGTCTATTCGGAGTTATTACAGCGCAGACAGTCACCCTGTCGTCCTTCTTAAAGCTGGCGAACCTCACGACCACGCAGAGGGATGCGCTCACTGCCTCCAACGGCATGATCATTTACAACAGTAGCACCAACAAATTTCAAGGCTACGAAAACGGAGCCTGGGCGAATCTGATATGACACTGGCTACTGCAATTTCGATGGTGCTGTCTCGGGCGGGTTTGGACACGACCAACGCGACATACAAGGACCAAGCGCGGATCTACCTGAATACTGCGGCCACGGGGATCGTCAACTTACTCGGCGGTAAGTGGTGGTTTTTGCACAAGTCGTCCACGTTTGTAACTACCAAGACTATCACCATCACGGTGAGTTCTGGCGCGTTCACTGTTGGTGAGACGGTGACTGGTGGCTCTTCTGGCACGATGGTGGTCACTGGGATTAGTGGGACTTTTGTTGCCGGGGAGACTGTGACTGGGGGCACTTCTGGAAGAACAGGAGTCATCACAACCGCATACGACGGTTCCACTTCGATCACACTTAGTTCTGTTTCGGGCACCTTCACATCGTCCGAAACAATAACTGGTGGCACATCGTCGGCCACTGCGACCTTCTCTTCTTTCACGGCATCTTCTTGCGTGGTTGACGCTGCGTATGACGCCACCAATTATCCCACCGCTTTGCTGATAAATGCACTGTCTGGGGCGTTCACCGCGTCTGAGACGCTGACGGGTGGCTCGTCCGGTGCCTCTGGCACGTATTCCAGCATCGCCAGTACGCAGACCTACGCTCTTGGTTCGGATGTGATCACCCCACACTCGTTTGTAGACGTGACGAACGACAGACCTCTGGGTGCTACCGGCATGGACTTCATTGACGCGGCTGACGCGGATAGAGACTACAACGCTGACGGTCGCCTGTGGCACCATGAGGGAATCGACTCGATTACTGGCAAGATTTTGATCCGCTTTCATCCGATCAGCGAGACTCCTGGCGACGACATTCGCTACCGCTACCTCGGTCGCATCACAGATTGGACTTCTTCAGACGACTCTACCGACATGGCTCGGTGGTTTCCCGAGGAGCTACAGCCTGCGCTGTGGATGGGTGCTGCTGAGTTGTACCTGCAGGAAAAAGGCGACGAGGAAGCCGCTGCCTCCAACCGGTATGAGCATGATCGGATCGTAAAAGCAGCCAAGGAAACCAACAGAACCATTTGGGGTAACAGAATATGGCGGAGGCAGTCCCTGCCCTCGTCCGGCGGGTTTAACTACAGCCCTGCAGCTGGAAGCCTAACGGCGGCATAAATGGCTATTGACGGCGAAGACATTCAATTAGGCCCCTGGACCGGCGGAGTGTGGTATTCCCGCCCCGAAGAGGATGTGGCTGAAGACGAGATTTCCGCCATGGAAAACGTTCGTATTCAGCCTGCAGGAGCCTGCGAGAAGCGTCCGGGGACTGTGTCCTATAAGTCCGCTGCCGCCTACACCTCCAATCCTACCTGTACAATGATCGCAGAGTTTACTGTGCCGCCCTCTACGACCCACGTCGTGGCGGTATTTGGCACAGCGATCTACCAATACTCGGCATCCTCCACCCCCGTATGTCAGGCTATCACAGGAAGCCTGACGATTACTGCGGCAGACGATAATACGTTTGAATGGGCAGTGGACGAGGCGACCGGAACTTTGCTGGCAACCAACGGCGTAAACCCCCCTTGGAAGTGGACGGGGTCAAGCACCGCCGCCGCGGCTGACGTGGACTCGAGGTTTACCACTGCGGAGCATGTCGCCTTTTGGGACAACCGCGTTTGGTGGGGCAATGTTGATACGTCATATGATCGGCTATGGTATTCCGACATCGCAGACATTGACACTGTCGGAGCAACGTCGTTCTACCAGTTCGGCCACCCCATCACGGCATTGGTCCCGACCCGCAATGCGCTGACCGTGCATACAACGGGTGGCATCTATACGCTGGTGCCGACAGGCAATGCCGACATCCCCTATCAGCAGCAGCAGAAGACCGGGAGAGAGAACTCCGGTGGTGTAAGAGCAGGACGCGCGGCTTTGAATGGCCGTGCAATAGTTGTGCTTCCGGGCGACAGGCAGCTTTTCCTGCGCGCAGACGGGATTTACCTGTGGGACGGGGAAGACGAGGTCGAGAAAAAGTCTTTTCAGCTTGACCTGGGCTACTGGCCCGAGTTGGTCACCAGCCGCCTGACGCAAGCGTTTGCCGTCTATTATCCCAAGGAAGCCGAGGCGTGGTTTTGGGTTCCTTATGGGACTGGCCAGACGGCAATGAATCACATCATCGTCTATTCGGATCGGCACGATTGTTGGTTTGGCCCGATGACCGGATCGGGTTCCTATTTCTACCGCAACTGTGCGGCCTCTATCGACGGAAAACCCCATGCGGGGACTCTTAATTCGTCGGGGTCGATTGGCGGTAAAGTCATGGACCATGAGCCTAACAATACCTACAAGGACGACGACGCATCTGCCAGCGGAATCGCTATCCGTGCCTACTTCCGCACAGGTGCCCCGGCTCCTGAAGGTTCTGGAGTGCGGCTCCGCTGGCTCTATACTCGGACCTACTACGATGCCACAGGGAACTACAACATCACGGTCAACCAGGAGTCTTCTGGCGTCACCGGCACAACAAAGACTTTGAATGTGTCTGGCGGTGGATTTGATTTGGACGAGGACAATCTTGACGAGGCCGAACTTGGCACCGTAAGAATGCTGGCCTACGACACAGATCTCAGTGAGTATGACCCGCACTCGAGCATCAAATTCACAAACAACGCTATCAATGAGTTTTTCCGTATTCGTAGAACACATCCGACGTACAAGAACATTGGCCGCAAGCGCCGTATCGGCGCAGGAGTTTCATAATGGCAGAAGGTTCATTCAGCGTCTTCAAAAACCCAGACCTTGTCAACATTACTGGCAAGGGCTTCGACAAGAAACGTCTTCGCCGCGGTAACCAGGGGTTTGATCCCGGCATTCAGATCGGAGATCTGGACACGCAAGGCAACCGCAGCATCTTTGCGGACGGGACTCTTGTCGGCGCGACTTCGGGCCGAAATGTCATGGGGCACTCGCGGGGGTTCGGCAGCTTCATGCCCACGACAACGTCCTCCTCTGTCGGCGCAAATAATGCAGTAGCAGGCGGCGGGTCGGCTCCTCCCGGCGGAGGCGGTTCGGGCCAAGGGTCTGTCAATCCCATAGCCGACGTAGATCCTCTTCCGCCCTTAGATCCCCTTTCGACCCACGTCTCCGACGCCGACCCGCCGCGTGGCTCGAATCAATTTGAACTTGACGAAGATGTGTTTCCCGAGAAGCCTATTGAGGTCACCACTGAATCTGATCCGTACATCAACCCCCAAGAATTGCGGACAGACCGAGGGGCCTTCGATACTGCTGACCAAAGGCTTGCGGCATTAAACGACCTTCGGTCCCTGCCTCCGATGCTGCAGGCACTCCAACAGATCGGGCTGGACCCAAGCTCTCCGTTGGCGCAGATGCTCAACAGCATCCAAACCGGGGGCACGACAAGTGAACGGTTTCGTAATTGGGATACGCCGGATAAATTCTCCGCATTCCTTGAAAGGCTCGAGGGAAGCGGGGGCATTCTTGACGATATCTCTGCGTTCGATGCGCCCTCATCGATAAACGAAGTCAGGGATTCTCTCGCAGAATCCCAAGGTTTTTTAAGGGATATCGCAGGCGGCTCGTTTGGCGGTGGCTACGGGGGCTTCGCTCCTCAGCGTGGGCAGTTGGCTGATGCCTTGGAGCAAACGGGGCTATTGCGCGACAAAGTTACGAGTTTGGCAGAAACCGATATACCCGACCTGCGGACGGAAATTGGACAGTTGCCTACCGCGTTTAACATTAACCCCATCAGTGAGGCGATTGGTGGTGCGCGGACGGATATCTTGGCCTTGGCCAACTTGCTGGGCGTGGACGACATTCTACCACTGATCGAGCGCCAGAATCTACTGGATGCCCTGCCTGGAGCGGGTTTGGTTGCAAGTGACATCTTGCCGAGGGTTCGCAAAGCGGATCTGACCGATGCGCTGGGGAGCCAGCGACTTACTCCTGACCAGTTTTTGGGACAGGTCGGAGAAGAGGATCTGGCCCGATCCTTGGGCACTACGCGACTTACTCCAGACCAGTTTTTAGGACAGGTTGGCCAGAAGGATCTGGCCAAGGCGCTCGGAAGCCAGCGACTCTCCCCCGATCAGTTCCTGGGGCCGGTTTTGCCCCAGCACTTAGCCAGTGCGCTGGGAGATCAACGGATCACTCCCGAGCAGATCCTGCCGCGACTAAGGCCAGAAGACTTAGCCAGCGCCTTGGGAAGTCAGCAACTTACTCCTGACCAGTTCTTAGGGCGGGTCGGAGAAAAGGATCTGGTACAAGCCTTGGGCAGCACACGACTGAGGCC
>Ga0098055_1001043_pt1 | contig 15327 bp, 28 predicted proteins | sample 17_taG_FD_75107 | JGI IMG/M metagenome (GOLD analysis project Ga0098055, IMG submission 75107) | Marine viral communities from the Subarctic Pacific Ocean - 17_ETSP_OMZ_AT15314 metaG | ecosystem: Environmental > Aquatic > Marine > Oceanic | place: Pacific Ocean | collected 2015-01-18 | reverse complement strand
TCTATTTGCCAATGGTGCTGGCATTCTATATGTAACACCTTTGTCAGCATCTCTGTTACCTGCCGCTACAATAAGAACATTGTCTGGTAGTACATAAGTACCAACCTTACGGTTAAGGATTAATTGATATGCCGCCGCTTGTACAGCCGGTGCCGCAGAGTTCATTTCGTCTAAAAACAAAACGATAAACTTATGCTTTTTAGCATCTGCTTCTGTTGGCAATTCTTGCGGTGGTGCCCAATGCATTGTATTATCATTTGAACTGTAATACGGAATGCCTTTAATGTCTGTTGGATCCCATAGTGACAAACGAATGTCAATCATATGTGCATCAATTTCGTTTGCAACTTGTCCAACGATATCCGATTTACCAATACCTGGTGCTCCCCAGATAAACAACGGACGTTTCTTTTTAAATGCTCTAACAATGCTCTTCTTTGCACTATTAGGACTTACTGTTCTAACTGCTATATTTTCCATGTTGTATTCCTCTTTCATTTATTATCAGTGCCATACTTTAATTTCTAAGTATGTATATATTATAGCACCTAGTTTCCAAAAGGTCAACCGGAAAATGCACTTTTTTTAAGAAAAAGAATGTAGTAATATCAAGGGTTTAGTTCTTCGTCTGTCCGTTTTAGAGCTTTAGCTAGTCCATATTTACGTACATCTCCGCTAAAAAGGTGTAATTCCATGCTCTTTTTTTCACTTGTAACTGTTACTGCTTTGTTAGTTACGTAGTAAGGACAATCGATAAACTTATCTAAGAACAATATAATTTGAGTTGTTATCTTAAACTCTGGGGGAAATGGTATTTCATATGTAACCAAATCCAATTTATCCATAATGAACATCATACCTTCGTCAGTCAAACGTAGTCCGCCAACTGCTCGAGTGTTTTGCCACCATACGGGCATGTATTCTTTTAACGTGCTTTCACTAATACTAATGTTGGCCTGTTTTAAGAATACCTTGGTATAGGTTTCTTTCCAGTTCATTTTAGTCTTCTTGTACTGTTGTGCCGGAAGTTAATTTTACGACTGTAAAATCTTCAGTAGTGAATAGTTCGTTGAGTTTACTTGCTAGGTTGTGTGCATGTCCAGGATTGCTAAAAGACACTTTCTTATATTTAGGTCCGGGGTAATTAGTAAGTACATTAGATGACTTTAAGTTAAAAGGTTTACCCTGATGGAAAACTGCCCAAATAGCATCAGCCTCTAGAATTTGTTCGCTTCTATAAGACTTTTTATTTACATGCTCTAGCAATACTTTAGGTTTTGGTCTACTCATATATCGTTCCTCTATCATAAGTATTTATCCAAATGACGGAGTTATATGCGTAGTTTATTTGGCTATTTCCACCCTTGCCCGCCACCATCTACAGTAACGTTAATTACTTCTTCAGCGTTCTTTTCCTGGTGTACTAGAGCTTCTAATTCGCCGTGTAAGCGACTCATTACACTTCCGATAGTCATTGCTAAGTTCTTAGCATCTCTAATGTTAAGTGTAATGTCTTTTAATTGTTGGTTGTCAGCAGTCTTAACTTTGTCAATAAACTGTTGTAAAGGAATTGTGTTTAATGGACTAACGGTTGGCACGTGATAACTCCTGACGCATTTCGATCTCAGTCTGGAACGGACCTCTGTACTCGTATGATTCTAGTGTTACAAGTTTAGGACAAAAACTCTTTACCCAACCCTTGTCAAAGTGAATACAAAAATAACCTGCACAATATAAACTCTTAGACTTTTTACTTTTAGTAAACAATCCAAACTTTCTTTTTACATCAAACATACTATTGTAAGGAACAGTACTAGTTGGTAAGTTATAAATCTCTTTTGCAACAGTAGGTTTTGCCTCACTGATATCAGACTTATTCCAAAGTAATGTACCTAAGTTCTTTTCAACAATGCCTTTAGTATCATAAATGTAAGTTCCTGTGTCGCAACTATACATATATTTGTTATCAGCATCACGTGATAGTGTGCCTTTCTTTTCGTTTGTAGTTGAATCTTCTACGATCCAAAACTTATTCTTTAGTATTTCGTTTGCCTTTAGTTTTGTCATTTTACCGGGTACCTCGCTTGTAATGGTTTTGAATATGCTTGTGCATTGTCGGAAATTCTTTGCATATCGTATATAGCACAAAATTTCATTAAACGCAATCCAACCTGTGAAATATTCTTAGGTTGTGCATTTTCAGTGATAGTGTTAAAAATCTTTTCTTTAATATTCTCAGGCTGTGCAGTTAAGTCACATAGTGTAACATTACGTTGATAATCATCTAGTACACGATGCTCGTTACCTTCATGATCAGTCCAACGTTGTAACATAAGGTTATTCCAGTTATAGCCTTTAGTACCTTTATCTTCGTATGCTTCTAGTAAGCCTACTTTGTTCTTAGTACCTTTTTTACGTACACCTGGGTATGCACTAAACACGTTATCACTTGTGTCGCCTCGCATACACTTTTCAAATAGCATATAGTCAGGTTGTGGAGCAGGCTTTTCTAAGCCAGTCTTTTTATCAATAACAGGTTGCTTTTTCTTATCATCAAAGTAACCTTCATGTGTAATAATTGTATTGCTAACACCATTGTATTGTGATACATTAGGTGCAATTAATTGTGCAAAGTCACCATCAGTACTAATAATAACATGCTCATCATCTGGGTGTGCTTGTGTCCAACCTGCAATCAAGTCATCTGCTTCTAGTTCAGGATGTTGCATTACAGTACAATTAGTCTTTGTAGTTACAAAGTCTTTAAATGCATCAAACGTTTCCCAAAAGATCTTTTCTTCTTCTGCTTGACTAGGGCTAAGTGCATCACGACTTTCTTGTCTATTACGTTTGTAAGGCTCGTAATAATCTTTACGCCAACTACGACCTTCTAAACAAAATACAATATGATCAGCTTCAAAGTCTTCCCATGCTTTCTTAATACTATTAAGTGTAATATGGAAAGCCATACCTACCTTAGTATCTAAGTCGCCACGTACTACATGTCGAGCTCGAAAGAAAGTGTTTGCTGTATCTACTAGTACATATTTCATATTACCGTCCAAATCTATTATGTTGTATGTATATTATACAACGAACTGCCAAGCAAGTCAACCTAAATTTAAATAATTTGAGCAACCAGTTTTGTGTTGTCATCTGCTTGACCCCAACTGTCTACACTAGCACCAGGGCCAATATCAGTTAAATCACGTTTAACAAACAGTTCAAGTTGTGAGTTTTGGTGCATTGCAGTTGCACCTACTTCTTTTTCACTTAGGATACATACTCCATAGTGAAAGCCTGTATATACAAGTTTAGTAATATTATTTTTATTACAGTATTTGATTAAGGCTTGTCTTTGATTCATTTGTTTCCATTTAGAGAAGTTAGCTATTGGATCCTTCTCTTTGTTACAAACTATAAATTTATGTTTACAATCTCTAAGATAGTAATCAATTTTTTGGCTTGTTCGTATCATTTCATGTGGTAGCCATGGCCACATAGTTTCTTCTTCCCAACCCATATAACGGTGTGGGTGCATAACTAACCAAACTGCTTGGTCTTGCAATGTAGCTAATTGTCCTTGGGCTTTTTTAACTTGCTTCACTTTTACCATCTTCTCTAGAAACAATTTTGATATGTCCAGCATCTCTTTGCGGATCATGTCCTTGTTCTGTTAAGATAGTTCGAGCAACGTCTTTAAACCAACTGTCTACAATAGCTTCATTAGTTTCGCCTGTATAACCAGCATCAAGTAGTTGTTCAATAAACTCGTTATTCCAATCGAGCTCAAAGAACCCGTTCTTGATGTCATCTGGATTTACTTGAGTATCTAATACTGCTACCCAAGGCTTCTTAGCTTTAGTAGCCGCCGCCTTTTCTTGTTCTAATAGTGTTCTTGAATTAGGCTCGCCTTTAACAGGTTCCTTTTTCTTAAACACGTTTTTTATTTTATCTAGCATTGTGTTTCCTTATAGTAGACCCTTTTCTCTTAATTGTACATCAAGAGGTCTAGGATCTTTAGTTGTGTTTTCTTCTTGACCTATTCTAGCCTTAATCACTTTATCAAGTTCCCCAGGCATTTCCGAATAAGCTAATGTGGAGTCTTGGTGTGAATCGCCATCCTTTTGCCATACACGCTTCAGCCACGTCTTTAACGTTGAGGGCATATTCTTCACTGCGTCCACCCAACGGCATAAGATATACTGGACATTGTACCCCGGCACTCTGGTAAGCCTCCACAGCTCTTTCAACTTCATCAAAGTCACCTTGAGTAGCGACAACAAACTTAAGATACATGTCGCTGTCAGTAACAAGCTGATACTCACTAGCCACATCAGGCTTAATAGCAGTATCCCAAGGTTCTCCGCTAACGCTAAGTTTTGGGGAACAAGACCAAGTGACTTGGATTCTAGTTTGATCGTTAAGATAGTTGTAGAAATCTTCGTGTAAAGATTGTGTAGTGTTTGTTTCAAATGTAACATTTTGTAAATCCTGCATACGTGGATGCTCGAATAGTTCGATATATAACCGTTGCCACGCTAGTAACGGTTCCCCTCCAGTTAATATTAAATGAACGTCTTGACCATTATCTTGCACCCACTTACCATTAGGTGTAAGTGAAAGTAAATGTTCAACAACGTCATCAACTTCAGCTAGTTTGTTGAAGTGTTTAAACTCAGGATAGATACTTGCATAAGTATCACACCCTGTATGTATAATAGGTAAGTCATTAAACTCTTTTGTAGTCTTGTGGACACCTTGATTAATAAGTTCCAGTACTTCTGCGTTATGTTTCTTACCATCTTTGTGTTGTTCCCAACGATCACGTTTCTCGTCAGTACCAAAGTTCATGCAACGAAAGTTACAACCAAATGTACGTAAGAATACACTAGGTACTCCTACAAATTTGCCTTCACCTTGTACACTATAAAATGCTTCTGAATATCTAAGTTTAGCTGGCATTATAACTCCTCCGCTATACCAAGTACTTCAGCGATTACTAATAATGCACCGCCTGCCATAATCCACATACCCCAGTCTTCTAACATATAGCCACCTGCAATAAATGCACCACCTGCAAATATTCGTACAACACTTTTTACTAAACTAATATAAAAATGTTTCTTACTAGGATCCTTAGGTTCAACATGCCCAGGCATTAATACTCTTTCTGGAATGGGACTCATTGTACCACCCGCATTAACGGTTCACTTGACATTGAATCATGATAGTCTTCGTTATAAAACCTGCGAGTAGTTGTTTCTTTAATTAACATACCTTCTTTAACACGATATGTAATAAATTCCTGTTTAACAACTCCTGTCAAATCTTTCATGCCATCTATTGTAGCTGACTTTAGTGGTCCATCATTCATTTGGCGTGCTCCTGTTGTAATTTAACATTATCAATAAACTCTTTCTTAGTTGCAGGATCATTTTTAAATGCACCACGTAATACAGTTGTTTGTGTTAAACTGCTATGTGCTTTAATACCTCTGTTCTCACAACACCCATGAGTTGCTTGTACATACACACCTACGTGTTCACTACCAGTTTGCTCTTGTATTTCATTTGCAATCATTACATTAAGTTCTTCTTGTAGTGTTCCTCGCATTGCACACCATTGTGCAATACGTGTGTACTTGCTTAGTCCTAGTAATTTAGGTCCTGCAATAATACCAATGTACGCTACACCTTTTACTGTTTGGTGATGATGTGAACATAAACTAGTTAGCTCACTACGTACAACTAACATACCTTCATAACCACCTTCAATGTAGTTAGGGAAAGCACTTGGGTTAGGCATAGGGTCGTAACGACCAGATATAATCTCATTGTAATACATCTTAGCCATACGCCTTGCAGTATCCTGACTATTAGGATCTGTCTTTGTATCAATAAGCAATTTTTGTAAAACATTTTCAAAAGCAGGTACTGCCTCATCAATTAGTTTTTGCTTGTCGCCCGGTTCAAGTACTTCACTAATATTATCATTAGCCCAGTACCTGATACCTTGGGCATCAAGTTTTGCTTTTATTTCGTCTACTTTACTCATTTATCTTCTCCGATGTTAAGGCAGTGGATTGCCAAATTTAAATATATTATATACTTTATTTAGGTTTTTGTCAATGACTTCAAGCACCAAAATGTTTGTCCAACATTTCAAGCCTGTCAGTTGCCTGTGCCATTTTATCCAATTCTTTTTGAATTGTTTCAATGATATCAGAATGTTCGCCAATTCCAACTACCTGTTGCATATAAACCTCTATGTTAGCCTTATGCAATTCTAACTCCGCTTCTGCGTGTTTCCTTGCCGCATTTACCATAACTTGTTTCAACATAAAATTCCTTTCTAAAATTGTGACGGCAAATATTCTGTAGCAATCACCTTATGAATCATTTCATTAAAATGCTCGCCATCTACAGTATAGTTGCCTACGTTGATGTCTTTTTGCTGAAGAAACCATTCTTCAACGTTCGTCTTTGCTACTTGGATATAATTGAAATCAAAAAATTCTTTATTCATTTCTTTTGGTATCCACGTCCAACTGTTTAGTGCAAACAGTTTTACTTTCGCACCGTTGTTACGGCACAACTCTTGTATAATATATATCTCCTTAAACCACTCACGTTGTGCTTTAAGGCTCATAATTTCCATCCATGTCTTTACAGTCATGTATGATTCCGATCTTAAATCGGGCTTTGCTAATTTAAAGTCTGGATCGTATACTGCTTGAAAAGGTACTTCTTTTTGAAAGTCCATTGGCCAAACTTGCATTGGTATGTCATTAACACTACCGTCATTTGTTTGATTAGCAGGATACCAACAGTCGATACGTCCTTTTGTAAGTTCTTTAACATACGTTGCATCTAGTGGTACAATGTTTTCGTAGTGTATAGGAAACTGAATACTTAACCTAAAACGATTCCAGTAAGTCATTTGTACAACAACTTCTTCAATATCGTCATAGGTTTTAAATAAATGACTTAACCATTCTGAATAAGTCCACCAACCGTTTTGCGGATTAGCAAATATAACACCGTCAGCATCTTTACTGTTAATGTAATATTCAGCCCAGTTGTTATCATTCCACTTACCACTATAAGGCCAGTGTTCTTGGGTCATATCTTCTTTTGCTTCGGGCATATCATCAACGTGATATCCGCTTGTATGACTACAACCTATAGCGGCAATTCTCATGAATAAAATCTCTCTAGTGTTTCTAAGTCTTCATCTTTATAACTTTGTTTTGTAGGAAGAACACCACGAACGCCACCTTGTGGATCGTCCATGTCTCCGTCACGTCTAAAAATTAAATGTACATGAGGATACATGCAAGTTTGTCCTGCACTCTTTCCCATATTGATTCCCATGTTGTAACCTGTAATATTAGTCTTTTCACTTACAACATTATCGTAACCCATAGTAACACCAAAGTTAAAACATTTCATAATAGCTTCGTGTGTGTTTTGACGTGGTACAATAAGTGTATGTCCTTCAGTAACAGGATACTTGTCTTTGTATACAACAAAGTCTCTTGTACTAATTTCAACATCACTCCAAGGTGCTCTACCATCTGCTTGAGCTTGTTCCAAAGTATCAATTTTCACTTTACACTCCAATCACTTTTATTTTCAATAGCAAAACGACATCCTTCAATGTAGTCTTTATCTTCATCTTGCATAACACCCCAAAACTTTGTTACAGTTTTAATGTGTTCCTCTACAACTGCTGGACGTTTAAGGTGATAGTTTTCTTCCATCCACCCTTGTAAGATATCCATACGTTGTTTAATTTTACGTTCGGTAGCATATTTTAAATTATATTCAGTCATTAAGTTTAGGCCTACGTTTAATCAGCTTACGGGGTCTTAGTTTTAGAGCTCTATTCATTAAGTTAATTATACCACCTTTTTTAAAGTTTGTCAAGAATCTCTTGCGATCTAATTCATCAATTAGTTCTTGTGTAAGTATACACTCCTCTAGACCGACCTTATTTGTCAAGTTAGGTGTTGTGAACTTAATGTAACATAACGGGTCACCACGTTTAATAGACAGCTTAGAGCGTGTATTAGCGAATATAAAGCCCCAACTAGTAGTTCTTATCCACTTGTGTATATTAAAAGAACCACCAACAACTTCCCCTGGAAAGTTTTCGTTATGCATAAACGGTGGCAGTATTTCCATTAAGCAAGGTTCATCTGCAACAAACAAATAGTTTAAATTAAATTGAAACAATGGCATATTAACATTGTGCATATCTTCTTTAGGGTGTATAGTAAACAAGTTTTGTAATTGATGTTCATCAACTTCTTTGCTAGTAATAACTACTATTCCGTCTTTAACTTCTGCATCAAACGACACAGGTGACTTCAATAGAAACAGGTTATTGTAAAATCCTTGATACGAAGGACAATCAATAATACCACGTTTGTTATAATTCTTGTTAGTTACTTTTGGTGTTTTAAAACGTTCTGGTTCAATAACCAATAAGTCAGGGATTGCTCCAGCCCAACACCAACCTAAATTAGTCGTCATACTGTCCTACGTTTTCCCATGGATACACTAACCAAACATCTTCTTCAGCTTTGTTTAATGCATGACATGAATATGATACTCCACCAAAATTACTTGCTAAATTTTCTGTAAGTGTAGCAAACCTAACATTGCCTCCCCACACTCTGTGCCACTTATCATTACCTGGGTGACAACCTGATTCCCAGTCTTCTGTAATCCACTGGAATGTTGCACCTGTATCGTTAATGTCATCTACAATTAAAATCTTTTTGGCTGTTGGACTACCCGAAGCAATTTTTCCATCTAGTATTCCATATGCATCTTCTGCCATCCATGACGCACTATCATTGAAGCTACCTGCTTCGCCATCACGTAAACTTACTTTAAGTGCTTCACAACGTATACCTGTCATGTTACTAATAATAGTAGCAGGAATATTTCCGCCTCTAGTAATGCCTACAATGTAATCAGGCGTCCAATCATCTGCATACATCTGATTTACAATCTGTGTACACATTTGTTCTACGTCTGTCCAACTGTAATAATGTTTCTTAATCATTTATCTTTTCTCCAAGGGTATGTTTCTTTCATTGCTAATCTTAATGGTCCTTCTGTATGTATTTCAGGATCAAAAGGTACAAATTTAATGGTTGGTGTAAATCTGTGAAAATCTTTAAAAGGCGTAGCAGTATGTAATATATTACTTTTGAAAATAATCATACGCCCTGGTATTGGTGGAATAGCAATAATTTCTGGATATTCTTTACCTGTAGTATTGTATGCATGTCTAAGGTTAGTAATAAACTTTGTTTCACCACCTTGGTTAATATCCCAGCTATTGTTTGCATAGAATATAAATGTCCATGCATTATCGCTTTCATCGTCTACATGATAGTTTGCAAGTTCACGTGGTGCAAACAGATTAGCATGAGATCTTTTTAAAACTGATCCATGTACATGCGGCACATATTCTTCTAAGAACGACCAAAGACTTTCAAATGTTTTAGTACCTAAGTAATCTCCAGTACTCAATCCTGTTGGGGGTAAATCGATATCGTCAACTTCGCCATATAGGTAGCCCCAACTAGCAACTTCAGTTACTAGTTCATTTAGTGCAGGTGGCGAAAATACTTCATCGTATACTTTAATATCGCCGTTTAGGTATTCTGTAATTTTAGGCTTCTGCATCTTTTAAGTATTCCTTATTGTCAATCCATTTACCATTTTTAACAAAGCCCCAGCTTTGTGCTTTCTTACCCATAAAGAATATGCTCCAACAAGGAATGTTATTTCCTTTAGAGTCTTTTGCAAGTTCTAACCAATGTAAGTCTTTTGCTGTTCTAAAACGTATATGTCCTGGACCACGCCAGAACTTACCTTGTGGTGTATGTTCCCAATACCCACCTTTTAAAATAATAGCACCCCAACTCCATGGATGATCATGTAGTGTAGGTTCATCACTTACTAAAACTTTGTGTAGTGTAATGTTAAAAGGAAAGTTTTTACGTTCTTTTAAAAACAAATAGTAACGAACAAGGTATGGTACTTTGCCGTCTCTACTTGTAATTACTCTACGTCTTCCGAGCCAGTTCATTATATTAGAAAGGAAGTTCATCTTCTATTTCCCCTGCTTCTTTTTTACCTTTGTAATCTTGTTTAACTAAATCATACATAGTTTTAAAGTTTTTCCAAACTATCTGTAGTGCTGGATATTCTTTACACATTTCTTGTATTTCATCTTCATCTAATGTATTTAGATCAAGTGTGTGGTCACCTATGTCAAATGTGTATGCTCCTGCTCCGCTATCCATTGTTATATTATGACTACCAATACCTGGTACAGTAACAGTACTTGTACTCATAGTTGATGTACTTGGTGATGTGTCATATGTAAATGTAACGTCACCAATTGAGTTATCGTAGTCTAGTCCGCCAGTATAATCTGATGAAGCACTAATACTTATTGAACCATCCCATTTATCATCGTCACCCATTGGTAACTCCTTTATATAAAGCACGACCGTCAAAGAACTCGGTCTTTAATTTTTGTGTTTGTTTTAATAGTTCTGGCAAATAGAATTCGTAATTTTCTACATAGTCAACTAACTGTGCAACTACTTTATCTTTATTCTCTTTATAACTTTCAAATGACTCAGTCCATTCACTTGGATACTTAAAGTCATCTATTGCCATTTCACTATAACTTAGTCTATCTGGCATCATTGGAAGTGCATTTACTAGAGCACCTTCATACCAACTAATACCTAACGTTTCTTGTAGGTTAGCACTAAACACAACCTTTGCTTCACCTAGTAAGTTATGATATTCGTTTTTACTTAATGTTTGTTCTTGACAAATAACAAATTCAAATTGTGGTAATTCTTCTTTTAAATCTCTAAATATTTCAACTTGTTTTTCAGGAGCAACTCTGTGTGGAAACAAAATTAAGTTTCTCTTAGTCATTCCTTTGTAGCTATCTAAACTATTAGCCAAGTACTCCATAGGCCAGCCAACTCTGTGAGTCTTGTCTGGATCCATACGTAAACTTTTTGCAAATAAATCAATATGGAATTGTGTAGCAAAATAGTTATCATCATAACATTCATACATAGAACGTTCTGCATGTCTAACCCAAGGTTTATCTCCTATTAAACGACCAAGGAAATCATGTGGATCATAAGAACCAGCGTGCCATAAGCCACCAATTCTGATGCTGACCCCAAGTAGTTCCGCCATATAACGAAGTTGTATAACAGTCGGGTTCCAAGCGTCCGTATAAAGGAAATAATCTCCATCTTTAATTTCTCCATTTGCAAACAGTCTACTAATCTCTAACATCTGTTGCGACTTGTAGTTGTTAGTACCTGCAAAGTTTAGAAATGCCCCAGGCGTTGTAGCCTGAGGCACCTCTCCTCCACTAATGACAGTAACATTGGCATTAGTTGCACGTTGCATTTGCTTTGGAAGATGTTCTTTCCATTGCCTTGTATAGCGTGTATCTACTGCTTCAATGTCTACTATATATGTTGTCATTAGTTATTTTTCCTACCTTTAGCAAATTTCTCTTTGCCTTTGTTACGATTCTTCCTTAGTTTGGAAGGATCTAAAAAGAATTGCCACGTACGGCTATTCTTGTTGTACAAATCTTTTTCATCGAACTTAAAACCATAGTTACGACAAAAAACACGGAACTTATCCAGATCATCAAAAATATTGACAACCTCGGGCTTATCTTCCCAGTACGACATTGCTTTACTCCTCTAGCTATTTGCATACTCAATGTGGGCACCGTTCTCTCCATCTTCGGAGATATCGATGTGGACCTCACGTCCAGGATATTTGTCATTGATCTTCTCATAAAGATCATCTGACATCATTTCACAACTTTTGTAATCTACATTTAATTCACCTTCATATAGTTTTACTAACCATCGTTTAAATTGAATAAACTCGATATCTCTGTCATTGTGTGTTACAGTGATAGCGACCTTAAAGTGAAATATGTGTCTGTGTGGGTAACCCAAAAAACTAACATCATACTCATCACCTGTTGCAAGACTAGGATCATCTAGTGCCGCAGGGTACTTATGGATACCTTCTTTAGTAAAGGTTACCCAAATCATTCGCTTTGCGTTTTGCATTGCGTTATTCTTTGCCTGTTCCATATCTTCTTCTCTCATTCTACGCCCCATATAGTCGTAATAGCGTTCGTGTTGCATTAATTATACTACCTTTAATCATCATTGTCAACCGGATTATCATCGCCATAAGCTCTCCAATCCGTAAACTTATTGCGTTGTAATAGTGGATGAATATTGTGTACCCATACACCCGGATTAGAATGATCAAAGTCTGCATCATCAATCTTAATACAAGCATTGTAGTTAAGTTGATTTACGTATGGCAGTTTAACACTAATCATACTAATAAAGTTATGATTCTCATTAAACCCACTTTCAAGTATCCATTCATGATACTTTACATCATAGTCTAATGTAACCAAAAATTTCTTATTAACTAGGCCTTGTACAAGATCTTCCCAACTTTCTTTTGGAACAAAACTGTGATTAGCACCTAAGTAAATGTGTTCGACTGTGTGTTCTTTTGCTTGTGCAAGAACATCATCTAATGGTTGACATCCTGTTACAAACAATGTGTGCATACCTTCAGCAGGAGTCTTTTCTACTTCATACCCTGTAAAGTAAATCACATCATCTTTTACACCATCAGCATAATCACGTTTCATTTTTTAAGCCTATCGATTTGATCTTTTAACATTAACTTTGTTTTCTTTAAAGATACTAGTAATGCTTTATGTCCAAAGTCTCTTTGAGCCGAACGCTCACTTTCTAACTCTTCAACTTTTTTGGAATAAAACTTATGATCTTTTGATAACTTTTTGATATTTTTACTTTGTTTCATACTTTATTATAACACTATAATGACTTATCGTCAAGTGCTTTTCCTCCTAAGTTTCCATTAAATGCGATCGATATTCGAGGATGCTCACTCAAATTGTCACCGACGCTATGATTAATCCACCCTGGGAAACATACTAAGTCGCCTTCTTGTGGCGCCACTGTGTATCGTGTTCCGTTAAATGGAGTAGATTCTTTTACTAGTTTATATGGTAGTGCATAGTCCATTAGTCCATGTGGACTGGAAAGAACAAGATTACCACTGTCTGTCGCCGCCTGTACGTAGTATACAGCTGACATAATGTGTCCTGGGTGCATATGCATATCATTTGTATTAGATCTGCGTGTATTAGGCTTATTAACGTTAATCCAAGCCTGTGATACTTCTATATGACAATCATCAACAAGTCCTAGCATTTGTGCTTGTGTATTAAACATTGCTTGTACACGATTTACTAGAGGGTGTAGTAATACGTTATTGAGATCAAGGTGGCCGCTTTGCCAGTTTTCATTACTGCCTTCAGCGTTATAAATTCCGCTACAAAAGGCTTGCAACGTAGTGTTGCTTAATTCGTTAGCATGTTCATACAAAAATGGCGTTGCAAAAAGCGATTCTGTATGCATCAATTAACTCCTATATATTCTCTTCTAAGTTATCTAACTTATCTTCTGATAGTTCAGGCTCATCATCTACTGTTGTACTATCGTCAGCTACTTCAAATAAGTTACCAAAGTGTGTACTTGCATTAACAGTTTTCTTACCTGTTGCACCACGTGTTCCAATAATAGTCATAAAGAACTTTGAGTGTTGTTCGATAATTTTATTGGCTTCTTCTCTGTTGTCAGCTTTGAATATTGCGTCCACAACATCTTTAAAAAATATCCTGTCGAAGCGTTCTTCCACAAGCATGTTTGGAATAACTCCATTGTCGTATTGTCTATTCGCTTCTTGAACTGCATTAATATGACTCCATACATTATGACCCATCTGGATCGCATAAGAAAAACTATCCCATGATGTCTTTCCTTCTTTGCCTATTTTATTTAGATCACCTGGAGCATAAATTGTAACGTCTTTGGCTTCCAAGCCTTTTGTAATAGGCGAGTCTTTAAAACTTGTGTGTTTACCTTCACGTACAAATGCAGTACTAAATGGAGTAGTATCAGTTGCTAGTGCTTTGTCGTCAATGCTAGGCACCATTCTATAAACCCATTTAGATCTATCACCTGTTTCAAGTTCACAATATACTTGACCGTTTGCTGTTGCTAAAAATGGAGAAGCACAGTCAAATGTAATCATAAAATTGGGGTTGTGATATTTACGTACTGCACGTTGAATGTCAGTTAATAATGTAGCCCACTCTAGCTTAGATGTTCCTAAGAAGTGCATTACATCATGTACACCTGTTTGTAGTAGGTTATCAAATCTCAATGCAACTAGACGTTTAAGAACCAAATGTATATCACACATGTTCTGTCCACCCATTGACCACCCATTAAAGTGTGTGTCTGGATACTTAACGGGATCACAGTAATCTTTCATTTGCTGATACCAATCTTCTGCGTCAGCATGATTCTCGCCTTGTAATACATTTAAGAACTTACAGTTACCATTACGGTTAGCCATAAAGAAGTCATTGTTAATACGTGTAGCATTAACGGCATCTTGATAGTTGTCAATACCTGTTGCTTTTGCACCTTCTGGTGAACGTGCTACCCAGGCTGGAATATCAAGTATCATACCATAGTCCATGTAAGCGTCCATCCACGCAAGAACTTGCTCACGCTTCTTTTGTGCTTTAGGACAATTAGGATTCTTCCAATCGCCTTCCCACACACCTTTACCAATTTGGAAACCACCACTATCGCCAAGCATCCAAGAAGTGTTACGATCTCTATCTCGTACCATATCTTCTTTAGGTGCGTCTTTGTTAATGTCTAGTTCGGCGTGTCCTGCGGAGTATAGTGACCACTTGTACTCAAACAACGACTTACTTGGATTAAGCCAATTCATGCTCTCAACACCATTAGTAAAGTGTTTAGGTATACGTTTATACTCTACGTACTCCTCACGTCTTTGTTTGCCTATGAATGTTGCATAGAATCCACTAAGAGCTGGCAAGAATGTTGCGTAGTCCTTTTGTTCAGTTGTTAAGTCTGTATTCACTTATATGTCCGTCCTTACAATATGTTTCCTAAGGGCTCTAACAAGTTCTTCAATTTTGTCTACTACAGATATCATATCTTTGTCTGTAATATACTTTTGTTTTTCTCTCAACCTGTCATACTCCTTAAGAGGTATAGTTACTGTACTTTGTTCATTTTCAAATGTTTTGTCATCGTCATTAATATCAACACTTGTCATAAAGTCCTTATTTTGTTTGTGCTGG
>Ga0098055_1001040_pt1 | contig 15363 bp, 4 predicted proteins | sample 17_taG_FD_75107 | JGI IMG/M metagenome (GOLD analysis project Ga0098055, IMG submission 75107) | Marine viral communities from the Subarctic Pacific Ocean - 17_ETSP_OMZ_AT15314 metaG | ecosystem: Environmental > Aquatic > Marine > Oceanic | place: Pacific Ocean | collected 2015-01-18 | reverse complement strand
TTTGTCAACTTGCCTTTGTGCTTTAGCAAAAGGATCTATTAATGTTTTCTTAAAAAATTCAAAATGAGCTTCTCCAGCTTTTCCTTTACCTAAAAAGTTATATAACAAACCTTTAAAATCCTCAGCTGACGGAGGTATGAATGGTCTAAATTTACCTTTGTCTTTACCTCTTTGCTTACCCTTTGCTTCTGAAAACTCTTTTTCAGCTCCAATATCAAAAACATCTTCAAGTATCTGATTAAAACCACCGCTAATATCTTGGCTAGTTCTAACTAGAGCAGCTTTACCTTTGATATCAAGTTGATCTATAACGTTTTGAACAGCTTCAACATTAGGAAGAGCATCGTCTACAAAGTACATATCGTTATAACCTTCAGCAAACTTGTCAATCATCCATTGAGCCTTTGCCTCGCCAGTACTATTTCCTAAACCGGTAATATTTTCTAACGGCATTTCTATACCTTGTTGCGCTAACCAAGCTTGTATTGCTGGAGCGGCTTCAGCTGGTCTAGCTGTAAGTATGTAGTTGTTTTCAATACCATACTTAGCTATTCTGTTTCTAAACTTCTGCATTAAAGGTCCTTCAACTCCACCTCTCACGTTTATAAAATCGTCAAAGTTAAAACTATAACCCTCAGCTGCTAACTTAGGACCAAGTAATGGCCATTGTCCCGATGTTATCTTAACCGTTTGATCTCCAAGTGTAGCTATTATAGTGTTATCACCCTTATCTATTAATGTTTCATCAAAATCAAAAGCACTCATACCTTGAGACTCTTGAGACAACCTAGCGTTTTGCTTGGCTTTATCAGAGTTCTTAAGGTCTAATCTAGTCTGTTGGTTTAGTTGTTGAACTAAACTCACTGTTTGATCCTTTATAAGCTTAAAACCACTCTTACCTTGTTTTAAATCAATGTAGTTGTTTAGTTGAGCGGGTATAGTATTCATTCTAGCATATCCTAACGAACTAGTTTTACCTAGCTTATTATCTTGTATATCAGAATCAATAACTGGTCCTAAAACCTGGTCAAACGTAGCGAGTAATAAGTCTAATTCATTTTCATGTTCTAGTATTATCTGCTTTTGTACATTAAGATCTTTATTGTTTCTTAATTTATCAGCTAGTTTTAATGTTCTAGAAAGTAGTTCCGCTTGTAGTGGAGCGCTTGGATCTATGTGTTCGCCCTTGCTGTTTATTAAGTGTCCAGCTTTGTTAACATCACCTTCAGCCATTTCAATTGCCCTAGCGTAATCACCATGACCTACGTTTACTTTACCACCGTTTTTCTTGGTTGGCTTAGTCATTGTTGGTTTGCCATCTTTAGTTAAGTATGGCGCTTGTGAACCGTCTATAACTTTTATAGAACTAAGATCTGTTAAAGCTCTAAAGCCATTAACGTTGTTACCAGCCGACTGATAAAGAGCAGCTGCTCCTACAGCTTGCGATCTATCCGCAGCTACTATCTTGGCTAACTCAACGTGAATATATTTTAAAGCTTTTTTATTGTTTGCATTAGCAGCGTCTATTCTTGGTTGTAATTTCTCGAGCATTACAAGTTTCTCTGCTTTTGTTATGTTCATGTTAAGAATATCTTGAACATCTTTCATTATACCTTTTTTAGAGTTCATCAACTCTACACCGCTTGGATCGAAAGGTAGTTTTACCTTAGTATTTTTACTAGCTTTGTTTTCTATTTTTTGTCTTAAACTGTAGTGCTCACCTGGCTTTCCTTTGTTAGGGCCTTTTCTCTTTTTCTCTGCCCCATCTAGAACTCTAGGGTTATTTAAACCAAAGAACTCATAACCCATTACTTTTAAAAGCTTAGAAGGAATTTTATCAATTAACAACTCAGTTGTTCCAGCTAATTTAGCTCTATGGTTTTTTAAGTCAGAACCAGCGTTTTCCTTATAATCTTTTTCTTCCAACTCGTAACCTTCAGGCCACTCAAACTCTTTAACTATCTGTATATAACCTTTTGTTTTACCAAACCTCTCATACAAACCTGAAGATTTAAAAGCTTGAACTAAAGGTTCTGGATAACCAGCTAATAACTGATCCATCTCCATATCCGACTTCACACCACCTTTAGGTACGTTTGCAATCACTTCTTGAAGCATTTGAGCAAGAGTTAAATCAACAGCATCACCAACCATGTTGTTAACATCTACTTCTGAATCTACAGAAAACTTAACAGTACCTCTTTGTATTTGTCTGTTTATTTCTTCAACGTGGTTTTCAGCTATTACTCTGTCAAACAACTCTTGTCTACCTCTAAATATCTCAGACATAGGACCATCGTTATTAAGATCGTTTTTAAAAGTTTCTAAACCATATTCTTGAGCCATCATCATGGCTAGCTTGTCTAAACCATTTCTACGTATATCCGTCATCGTCTCTCCTTTAGCGAAAGAAGATAACATCTCTGCGTTACTAGTATTTGATGGTGATGGATGTCTTTTTATTACCTGTGGTCCAGAAGTGTTACCTCTATGAGGACCAACATCAGCAGCGTTCCACCTGTCTATTTTTTTACCTTGCCAATCGGTAGTCCAATTAGGTTTGAATGTTGTCGTTCCGTCTCCATTTTTAACCCTAGTTCCACCAACTGATTTCTGAACAGCACTAGGTATGTTCTTAGCTAACCAACTAGTCGGAGCAGATCTAAGTATTGATAATTTGTTCTTTGGATCTGTTAAAAACGCTTCAACCTCAGCTTTGTTCTTACCAATAGTGTTTAGCATTGCTTTGTGTAAAACTCCATTTTTAATTCCAAAAGCTTTTTTAAGAGCCGCAACTAACGGTGTAGTAAATTTGTTTTTAGAAACTTGAGCGTCTATAGCTGGTAGCTTAACACCGACATCTGTTAAAACTTGCTCTGCTATATTATCTGTATCTGCTTTACTAACAGAAAGATTCTCAGTTAAAGGTAGTTCTGGGTTTAATATAATCTCAGCATCTTCATCAAACTCAAACTCAGAGTTAAGATCAGACTCAATACCTTTAGCGTTTTCTAAACTAACATCTATACCTCTTCCGCCGTAATCCATAGTAGACTCAACACCTAGTTCTCTAGCTATATCTTTAGATCTTTCGTTTAATAGAAAAGACATGTAACCATCTAAAGCCATAGTTTTAGGTCCTTTGAGGTACTCTCTACTCATTAACTCCCAAGCTTTTATAACAGCAGCTTCTTTGAAATCGTTTCTAGAAACACCGTTCCTAGCGTCAGGTGTGATTGGGTCGTAAAGCTTTTTAGTTATATTTTCTATTATAGCACCTGTTTGTTGAGCTAACTCAGAGTCTAAATATCGCTCAGCTATCTGACCATCAGGAGTATATGTAAGCATGTCCGAAGCCATCTTCTCAGCATCAGCTTTTGTTGGAGTTCTTGGAGTACCATCTTCATTTATAGATCTTTGTTCTAATTGATTTTGTAAATCACTAGAAGTTCTAAAACCATCTTTATTAACGTCAATCGCTTTCTTAGCATTCTTTAACTTTCTCTTCTGTAATAAACCAACTTCACCTTTCTCAAAACCAGTCAAATAACTACCCATCCAAGCAGCAGCATCATTTTTATTATTTATATTAAAGTCAAGACCTGCTTTAGCTGTCATTCTAGCTAGGTAACCAGTTGAAGACTCTTTCTTAACTTTATTTAAGTAGCTTATGTTTTTATTTTGACGAAGCTCATCTTGTACTGACTTTGTATACTCGTCTTTAGCTTGTGGAGTTTGATCTTCAAAAGGTATTTCGTTACCATAATTTGGATTAGGAGTTTCACCGTCTTCTAAAAATTGATTTTCATCAAACGGTATATATCTACTATCGTCTGAAAACTTACTATTTCTATTAACAGCTGCTTGATGAATAGATGGCATATTCTCCGTCATATAATCGTTAAGGTAACCGGCATAACTTTCTCTTTGTTCGGAGTTCATAGCTGTATCATCAATAAAGTGACCTATCTCATGAGACATAGCTGTACCAGCAAGTAGATTACCTTTAGCAACAGCCGCTTGTGTAGCGTTTAGCTCTGTAGTTATGTATTTGTTTCCTAGTATTGCAGCTTTAACCTTCCCTTCTCCAATACCTTTTATTATTTCGTCAGCTTTTTCTTCTGTTATAAAACCATCATCAACAGCTTTATATACTTGTAGTTTTAAATCTTCAACTCCATTAGCTTGGTTTATTTCTAAACCTGCTAAGCTTTGATCTTGCAACATACTAGCTGCACTAACCATACCTTGATCTGCTAAAACAAGAGCTTCTCCTTTTCTAGCGTTAACGTATTGACCAACAGTGTTGTACATAGCATCTTCTTGAGCTTTCAGATCACTTGGTACTCGTTTTTTATTATTTAGCGTTAACCACTCAGCTTTCGTTATACCCTCACCTTCCGCGTTTTTATAAACCTCTCTTTCAACGCTCTCTTTAATTTTAATATCTTTCTTTAAAGAGTTAACTTGCTTGTTGTCTCTTTTTTCTTTAAGAGCATCCATAACAGCTACAGCTTTTTCTTTAGCGCTTAAATCTAAAAACTTAGGATCTTTTTTTATTAGCTTCTCAGCCATCGCAACTCCTTCTGCTCCAAACATTTTATGTACAGATCCTTCTGACTTAACCTTACCGTCAGAATCATAAGTAACCATGTGTGCAGATTTATCATCTCCATAGTCGAACTCACCATTTATTTCAGCAACTTGATCTCTAGCTATTTCCAAAACTTTCTTATAGTCTGCTTTTTCTCCACCGTACCCAAATAATTCACCTGGTAGTTTAGAAATATGTTTTTGCACTTTTTCTTCAATAACAGCTTCTGAATCTCCAGCAACAACACCAGCTTGACTATATAAACTTTGTAGGTTTCTATTTGCAACCATTAACTTCTGAACGCCGTCTGGACCCAATCTAAGCGCATCTAACTGAGCTTCTTTACTAAGCTTTACAACTTTAGCTATTTGCTCTGATTTAGCGTCCTGTAAATACTTCATGTCTTTCATGTAGTTTTTTGAATCAGGATCTAGATTACCGATAGCGTTGTCTATACTTTTAAGCTCTGGTTTTATCTCGTTAAACCACTGGTTTCTAGCCGGACCATTTGCAACATGTGCTGTTATATTACTGTAAGCGTTACCAAAAGCACCCATACCACCAGAAGATATTACAGTAGACCAGATCGTTTCTTTTACTTCATCTCCTAATCCTTCCCACACGTCATCTCCTAGTATAATAGCATCTCCTAACTTGTCAGCTCCCAAAGCTGATATCTCCTCAATAAGCTCACTACCTATCATACCACCGGTGCCCTTGGCAAAATTTAAAATCCTATCACCAACACTTTTAGTGATTTCGTCACCAGCAGCTGAAGAGAATGATCCACTCATTAAACCTTTAAACTTCATTGCATTTACAGCTGTACCAGCAACTAGCATTACGGCAGCTTCAGTACCACCAGCCCATATTGAAGATTTCCATATATCACCACTATCAATACCACCCATGTTGATAGTACTGGTTAAAGCCATAGCTTGTTTTTTGTATTCTTCTTTACTTACCTTACCATCTTTGTACAAAGCTTCTAACTCATCTAAATCTTTCTGAGCTTTAACACCTCTTTCGTTTCTACCCATAAGGTCAACTCTTTTACCACCAGTGCTACTCAAACCGTATAAACCTGCGGTTGCAGCTGTTGATCCAGTTATTCCCAAAACAGCTCCACCTGGTATAACAAAACTAGTTGCCGTAGCAATAACCATGTTACCAGCCTGTTGATTAAATGTTCTCCACGATGTAAAACCAACTTGATCAAACTCAGCAGCTTGATCCATAGTTAATTTAGTTTGAAACGAAGACTTCGCAGCGTTAAAATTTCCAGCTTGTTCTACAGCCCAGTCATTATTAAATGCTGCAGGTATGTTATAACCAAAACTTCTAAAGCCATCAAAGAAGTCTTGCATTACTATTTTAGTACCATCATACTCTTTGTTTACTAAGTGTGCTAAGCTCTTGTTGTCTACGTTTGCTTCAACATGCTTGTCTTGCCAGTCTTTAAGTTTCTTATCAAACTCCGCACCAGCGTTTTTACCAGCTTTTCTTAAAGTGTTACTCTGGTTCATTAAAGATTCCATTTTTTCTTGATAGTATCTTTGTTTTTCTGGATCTGGATGTGATACAACAACAGTAGCGTTTTCGCCCTCTCCTATAACTTTAACACCACAACCATCCCTCCTCATGTTTGCGTTTATGTTTTCGTAAGATCTTTCTAGCTGAATACTGTCGTTATTAAAAGTTTCAACTAGGTTTTTATAATCAGAAACAAAACCATTTTTCTCTTGCTCAATTGCAACAGAGCTTTTGTTAGTCATGTCTTTAGCGCTTATTCTAACTGTTACATTCTCTTTATGCCCTACGTATGTTTCAAATTGTAAATCACCTTTTTGTTCTGCTATTACATTTTTTTGGTCGTTTAATCTTTCTGCGCTAGTTACTTTTTCACTGTTAATGTACTCTTGTAGTTCTTTGTAATCTTGTTCTGGTATTTTACCTTTCATGCTATTTAACAAACCTGCGAATCTCTCCTGCTCCCAACCTTCTTTAGGGACCATACGAACATTTGTCGAACCTAAGCCTTCGTTTCGGTTAATCATTATAGGTGATTCTAACTCAGCTTTTATTAAAGCTTGAGTTTCTTTAGACATATTGGTTTTGTCTAAATCAAACATAACGCTTTCTTTCGCCTTACCACTAGTCCAGTAGCTATTGTTTATTTCTTCATCTGATAAAGAAGTTAACTCATTGTTGATTTTCTCCTGCTTAATCTTGATACCTTCTTTTCTTTTCTCAAGCATGAAACCATCCATTTTAGCATATTCTTCTGGGGTAAGGTTTTCATACAACCAAGACGTCATTTCGTTTGCATTATTAAACTCTCGCTCACCATTAGGGGTTTTAAGAGTGTAGCTTTCATGTAAACCAAGTACCATCTCTGGTATTGAAGACGTAGCCTTATTTATTTTAATAGAGTAATCTAAGTCTGATTCAGCAAAAATTTCATTCGCCCCATCAACACCCTCGTTACTAAGCCTATTACTACTCATTAGTTGTCTTTCACCGAGAACTGTAGCTAAAGATCTATTAACGTTACCTCCTTGATTAGCGTGATCTCTAGTAAAGTTGTTTAGTACAGCTTGTGTTTTTTTAAAGTTATTTTCACCTGGAACTAAATCAACGTAGTAAGGCTTTGATCTCCAAGGCGCATTTATTTTAACAGCGTTTCCAGCTCCAACCTCTTCTACGTTAACACCTGGAAAATACCTCTCGATGTTCTCTCTTATAGTAGCTTCGTTTTTATTAACCCATGTAACTGTATTTCTGTGATCAAAATCATCGTTTTTGTTTAATCTTTGTACTTTTAGTATTTCTGAATCACTCAAACCTTTAGTCCAAACGTTTTGTTTGTTATCTAACTTTTTAATGTTAGCAGCTTTAATATGATTAAGGTTTGGTTTTAAGTAATTAACAACTTCATCTGGATCGGTTAAAACCCCTGCTTTAATTTTTTCTGGAGTACTTAAAACGTTGTTTAAGTTTTTTGCAAACTTAGCACTCACTGGTTTACCGTTGTAACCCTCAGCTGCCATTGCTGGTAAGCCACCGATTGGTTGTTTGTACCACTGACCGTCAATATTAACAAATTTATCCTCGTTTCTAAAATAAGAACCATCTTCATTAGAGGTTAAACCCATGTCTTCTAGAGTTGTGGGGTTTGCTCTTTTATGCTCTATTTGTTTTTGAGCGTTTTGTTGTTTTAAATAATCATCTCTATTAAAAGCATCTTTATCGAAATGATTAAACTCTTGGCCTATACTAACGTATGCTGGGTTCGTTATTTTACCGTCTTCAACTCCAGCGTCTACTTTATTCCAGTTTTTAGCACCTGGTTTTTTAGTGTAGTATATAGGTTGTCCATCTGTACCTACTTCAAACTTATACTCATAACCACCTTGTTCTATTACTTGATTAGGCTTTATTTCTTGTGATTCCGAAGAACCATCTCCCGATGCTGATTCCGTATCTCCGGAAACTATTTGAGGCTCTACAGTCGCACCTTTCGTCTGAGAGCCTTGTTCTTTTTTTGCTTGTAATTCTTCCCATATTTGTTCTGGAGTTTTCCAAGAACCATCAGCGTTTTTACCACCTACGTTAGGATCTTTATTTTCTTTAGGTAGGCTGTTGTAGTAGTTAGCAACTTTAGCCAAGTTTTCTTGAGGTTGTCCATCATCGTTCATTCTTTTAAGAATGTCACCTAATATCTCTCTATTCATATTTTATTTTATTGTTTTGGTGGATACATAGCTAACAACTCTTCGGTTGATAAGTCCTTGTATTGGTCTTCTTTTGCAGACACTGGTGCCATTGATCCATCTGAGTTTTTAATATACATTTGATCTCCTGGTTGCTCTACTTTATCTTGTTCTTTAGGCTTCCTGTTACTTGCAAAACCCTCGTTATAGTTGTTCTGCATTGACATACCAATATAACTAGCCATTAAACCTCTAGTTCTATCTTCATCAAACAACTCGTTGTCAGGATTAACTAAAGCATCTACGACCAAACCTCTATGTTCACTGTTTAAAATGGTTTTAGCTCCGTCTGGATCATCTTCATTACCTATTATTCCATCGTCACCAGGTGGTGGTGTTAAGCCTAAAGAAGCGTAAGTCATACCCTTTATTTCTGGGTTTTCTTCAACAGCTTTTCCCCACGGCACTCCTTCCCCTAGTATATCGTCGTTTATTAATGATCTTATTTTACCTTCTTTAAGTGTAGCGTCGATATCAGAAACCGTCCTATTCATATCGAAATACGGTTGGGCGTTTGGATCGTCTCCGCTTTGGTTTACACCTTGTTCTCTTGATTTTATTATCTTATCGCGAATACCAGATATAGACACGTAATCCTTACCATATTCATCAAGCATGGCATCTACGTCTTCCATCATCATATATTCACCGTCGCCTACGTCAACTTCCCATTTACCCTTGTTGTCACCGTCTTTTATTATTCTTTTATCAGCATACTTACCAGTTACAGCATTCATTATACGTAGCTGATCTTCGCCAACAGCTTCTGACAAATCGTTTTGATCAAATATCTCCGCAACCCTGGTTCTAGTATCTTTAGCTTCAGCTGTAGTACCTGACACTTCTTCTAAACCTATCATTGATTCACTCCCATCTTCACCATTGTTTAGTAATTCTAGATATTCGTTGTGACCTTCTTTAACGTGCTTTTTTGCTGCAGCTAACCAATCCTCACCTAAACCACCTCCGTTTCTTAAAACGTCTTGTGCTTGTTTTTTTGCTTGGCTTTTTCTTTCGGCTATATTAGTTACTAGGTTTTGGCTTAACTCCATAAGGTCGTCCATACCTTGAGCCATTCCATCTTGCTGCCCAGGTACTAAACCTCCTAAAGCAGCTTTATAAGCTCCTCCTTGTAAATCTTGTTTTAATGGTGTTTTACTCATAATTTATTTATTTTATTAGGGATACTCTACACTTCCAGTACTCATATTCCAAGTTCCTCCTGTTTGTGCGTTTGGATCAAAATCAGGATTTGGAGACATAGGATTTCCTTGCTCACCAATGATAGTTTGACTAGCACTCATATCTCCAGGTTTGCTTCCTCCACCCATACCACCAGCCATACCGGTTAATCCAGATGATAAAGCGCCAGCAGCCCCAGTTATACCTGACCACATTTTTTGATCAGCAGCTTGTACTTTTGCTCCTTGGGCAGCAACCTCTGATTGTGACATACCTAGTAGTTGTGCTTGTTTGTTTCTTTCTAAATCCTGTGTTCTAGCATCACCTTGTGCTTCTTGCATGTTTAGTTTACTTTGCTCTTGTCTCTCAGCCATCTGGTTGCTAGCTTCTTGCTTACCAATCGATACCGCAGCTTTCTGAGCATCCATAGAACCTTGGTTAGCCATAGTCTGAGCTAGAGCGGCAATACCAGACCCACCGGCAGCACCTTTCATTTGCTGCATTATATTAGCTTGAGACTGTTGTTGTTGTTGTTTCATGAAATCAGCTTCTTGTTGGTTAACGGTTAGGTCTTCCATCGTGTTTTCCATGTTAGCGTAAGGATTACTAGTGTCCATTTCAGCAAACTTAGCCTTCTGCTTTTCCATCTCTGCCTTAGCTTTCTTCTCAGCCGCTTTAGCAGCCTTCTTCTGCTTACCACCAGATATAGCTTTAGCTACACCAGCACCAACACCTACAACAGCAGCGCCTACTAGTAAAAAACTCATATCTTATTTTTTTTGATTAATGTATTCTTCATATTCTTTTATGTCTTTAGCTACTATCTCTTTTTCTAACCATTCTATATCTTGAGAGTTTGTAGGGTTTTTATGTATGTTAACAAATATACATTTTTCTTGAGCGTATATAACTCTTTTGGTTCCTGGTTTAGCTACCACGTAGCAAGGCGATATATAATCCTCTGTTGTGTCTTCTGTTACAACCGTTATGTGACCAGTTAGTAGAAACCAAACATGTAAGTGTTTATGTATTGCTCCTACGACAACAGATCCTGTGTTCATACTCATCTGTCTAACATATATACCGTCAGCAAAAGTGTGTTTAAGTGGAAATAACTCTGAGTCTTGATGAGTTACAATATCAACCTCATCAGCATTATCAATCAACATCGATTGAAAATCTAAGATTTTCTTTCGTGAAGATAACTTTATATCTTTATTCATGATTTTATTTAATTATACTTAAATAATCACACTTTTTTACGGTTATTTACTACTAACAAACATTTCAATACCCATGCTAAATAGTTCTGCCGCAACTGTTGAGGAGTTTTTCATTTTAACCTCAGCATAATAACCTAATGCACTGCTTAGGTTAGCTTTGTTATCTTTGCTAAAAAGTATAAAAGATCCATTAGGAACGCTAGGAACTAAATTGTTGTTTATAGTTATAACCAAACCTGTTATGTCTGATATAACACCTATCTCTATAATACCTGAAGAGTTGACATTAAAGTTTCCTGTAGTTGTTGTTGGCACGTAATAAGCTGTGTCACCTACTTGGCACGATATATTTAATGGTTGTGTAAATGTTAAGGCTGTTGGCATATTATGATGTTGTTATAAAGTTAGATGCTACTAGTTGTATGTTTCCATTTGGTGATATCTTACCGTATTTAACTACTTTTATCTTACCAGTAACAGTAACGTTGTTAGCTGTAGAGTTTATAACTGGATTAACTAATTCGTATTCCCAATCACTAGTTATATATAAACCTGAACCTTCACCCATAGAACCTGTTGTGTTGTTACTTATACCTATAACTTTAGTTGTATTGTTTATAGTTGTAACAACAGTGTTTTCAGGTATTCTACTTGTAGTTATATTACCGTCTTCGTACTCTCTATCTTTAACTAACATTCCAACCTTTACACCTGTAACATCTAGTAATTGAAGTAAGCCAGCGTTACTAGGAAAAGCAGTACCAAGAGCTTTGGTTTCGTTCCAACCACTTACATCATCAATAGTAGGAACGCCGCTAGCTTGTATAGTTCGTTCTGCAGCCTTAGTCCATACATGTGTGAAATCGTACATTTGGTTGGATGTTGATAGTTCTACAGAGGTTGGTATCGTTGTTGATCCAGAAGTGGTTGTGTAATTAAGCGGGTGTGGCGTAAAAGTAGAAGAACCTGTCATCTGTGTTGGATCCATGTTCAGTAGATTAAAAGTTGATGGGACGCTAGCATCTAGACCAATCGTACCGGGTTTAGCGTAAACGCTGTACCTAAGCGACGATGCTGTTGAGGGTAGTTGTACGGTGTTATTAACACTTTCTCTTGCGTTAGCTATAGTCACAGTAGTACCTTGTGCTTGAGAACCTTCCGCGATAGCAACAAAAGCTTCTGATGTAAAATTGTAATAGTGTGTAGCAGCAGTATTGCTACTATTCATTCTAACACAGTATAAGCTAAAATTACCAGCTGTATTAGCGTTAGAAGTAATGTTAACCATAGAACCCACTTGAGGAGTATTACTACTAACCGCTAAAGACGTAACCTTACTTTGAATACTAACTATAGCTACTGAAGTGTAATTGAGCCTAATATCATGTAGGTGAGAACAAAAATCGCCTTCTGGAGACATTGGGTCTGGATCTAAACCGCTAACGCCAACGGGAGGGGTGTAAAATACTTTAACCTCACTAGACGCTATTTTGTTTGTATTACCAGCGCTAGTGTGATATGTGTCTGTTATAGTGTACGTGTAATAGTTTTCCCAAGCAGCGTTTGCATTTCTGACGAAGTAAACAACTTCAGCACCATTACCACCAACTGGTGATAAGTGATAGTTATTATCAGCTGTAACGGTGTAATGAGCGAGTAACGTTGTGCTACCCTCAGGAACCACTCCAGACCATTTATCAGACTGTAAAGCTGTTGTTGGGCTAATAAAACCAGTGTCTGAACTGTACGTTATATTTGGCACGCTACTGTTTGTTACAGAGGCTCTAGTATTAATAGTGCCCTCATCTATACCGTAAGTAACCCTAACACATGCATCTCTATCGATCACGCCTGGTTGGGAAACAGTGGTACCACTATAATCAACATCAACAAGTATAAACTTGTCGCTAGCTGGCATAGTAAACGTGTCAGCAACAACTTTCACGTTAATTGTATTCGCAGGGTCATCTGCTATTCCGTTGTTAGAAAACTCAACGTATTTAACTAAGTCGTTAGCATTCCAACTACTTCCATGTGAAGGTTTTGTAAACCTGTAAATAGTTTCGTTACCAGAACCAGTGGTAGTAGCAACACCACCAGGTACAGATGCTAAGCTAGCGTCTAAATTCAATCCAGAGTATTGATAAACACCACCACCAGCGTTGTAAGCTACATTACTTATTGTTGAGTTTACAAACTGATTGGCAGGTATAGTTGTACCACTAGTACCAACAAGTTGAGTACCTAGTATTATTAGAAAATTAGAAGAATCAGCCGTATTATCCCAGTTAGTACCACCATTGTTTATTAGACTAGAAGGTGAAGGTTGTATGTATATCTTGTGAACAGAAGAAGGTGTGCCAGTTGTACTAGCGTTAGCATTACCTAACCCTTGCACTGAAAACTCTCTTTCATCTAGATTATCTAAAGTTGTAGAAACACCTTTAACCGTACTAAACCACTTACCTTCCTTATCTTTATACTCTAACATCAAAGCGTCTTGTAGGTTTGTTTTTAAACTCTCTGTGTACCAGCCTGTTTTGGCTATTAAGTTGTAGTATTCAGAATCACCTATGTTTAAAGAATCACCGCTAGCGTTGCTAACTGATTCAGTTACGAATTGTGATATTTGAGCCTGTGTCCCTTCGTAATTCAATGTGCTAAAGCTTTTTACATTAGCCGGTTGATCATTATATATAACCGTCACTGTAGAGAAATACTGTTGTCCGTAAAAATTGTTTGCAGTTTCGTTAGTATGGTGTTGCCACATGCTACCCTCTTTAAACGTATAGTATTCGTTGTTTAAACTAACACCAGCTTCTGGTTCAAAAGATTTAAAACTATTCCAACCCTTGCTAAGCTCACTATAACTAAGTGTAGTCTTTGTAGCTCTATATGCCGTTCGGGCTGTTTTTTTACCTATAGATATGTTGTATTCATTTTTCTTATCATCATAACTACCGTCTAAACTATAAACACCTATCAACTCGTCATTGAAGTAATCCTTCATACCTATGTCGGAAATACTTCTTATGGTTGTTCCACCGGTAAGAGACAACACTTGTCCTCTCATTTGATCAGCCCAGTATATAGTTGTTGAGGTTACAGCTAAAGACTCTGGATTTGTGGATATTCCGTAGTCACCCTGTATTGGAGTTGCTTGGCCAATAACCGAATTACTAGCAGTTACATTAGAACTACCATCAGCATTATAAAGAGCGTCTTTGTCTGTCAATAATCTCAAAACTTTATCCTCACAAAATGCTAGGGTATCTGTGTTTCTAGCCACTAGCATTTGTATAGTACCATGAGAAGGGTTTAGATCTTTAGTGATAGGCTCTGCTTGTATAAACTGGTTTAAGTTGTTAACACCACTAGTTGAGTTAAATATACCAGACCATATTAGACCGCTACTTCTATGTTCTTCAGCATAAGGCTCAGACAGAACGGTAGAAGCTTTAACACCATTAGTAAGTTGAGGCGCGTTAAAATCGTCTCTAATTCTATCTGATTCTATTCCATTACCAAAAGTCCAGCAGTTAGAGTAGCTAAGGTACAACGGTTGGTGATGAGGAGCTCTCCACGGTTGAGCTGCATTTGTTGCAGCGTTTATTGGTGATTTTCCAGTTTGAATTTGTATGACATTATCTCCAGAAGCATAATTACCTGTAGCTTTACTAATGTAAACCGTTATAGCTGAACCGTCATATCTTTCTATATGTATATATCTACCTTGCCCAGCAACAGGTGCGTTAAAAGCTGGTGATATAGTTAGGTTTGTGAAATGATCACTACCAGTTGAGTTAACAGCCATCACTTTGTAATAAATCTTATTACCACTACCATCTACGTGCCACGCACCACTTGGTTCTCTAATAGCAAAAGTTGAGAACGCTGGTATTAACAATTCATTGTCTCCATGTGTTACGTTTAGAGGTAAGCAGCCAGAAGCCTCATAATATATATCTAAACCTATATCTTCTTTAGGTTCTGTTTCCCATATAGCTGGAGTTTCTGTAGATAGAGAATTACTACCATCTCCACCCATACCAGCTTCTAACTGTAGTATATCTATAGGTGAACCGTCAGCTCTTCCATCGTGTTTATAAGCACTCAACGGATCCCACTTTTGCCACTCTATAGGTCCACCACCATCAAGTCTTTCAACGTTAATGTTAAAACCAGTACGTGGACAGGACCCCCAGCTGCTTTTACATTCTCCCCCACCTCCTTTTCTCCAATTCTTACCTTGAGACACACCACCGTAAGAAATAACTACATAAGCGACTTGATTTGGATCATCTCTAAACCTGAATATAGTACCAACTTTAGTCATGTCTTTTTTAAACTCATGCCTCTTGCCAGTTATGTCAGTACCCCAACCTTTGGTCATAAAGTATATCTTAGAATAACTACTATAGTTTTTAATTCCTCCGTTTCCACCACCACCACTACCACCACTGTGAGAACTGTGTAAACCGTTGCCTCTACCAGAGTGCCATCTATGCGACCCCGAACCCCAGTTTTCCATGTTCAAGCTAGCAACAGCGTCTATATACCAACAGTGGTTAGGCATTTTTGAAAACCAATC
>Ga0098055_1001025_pt1 | contig 15491 bp, 24 predicted proteins | sample 17_taG_FD_75107 | JGI IMG/M metagenome (GOLD analysis project Ga0098055, IMG submission 75107) | Marine viral communities from the Subarctic Pacific Ocean - 17_ETSP_OMZ_AT15314 metaG | ecosystem: Environmental > Aquatic > Marine > Oceanic | place: Pacific Ocean | collected 2015-01-18 | reverse complement strand
GCGCTATACCTATTTATACGTTGATATTTTTTTTGAACAGATCTATATAACATTGTGCGATCATGATCGCCACCTAAGTATATAAAGCGACTGGAGCGATCAAGATCGGTATCTAAGTATATAAAGCGACTGGCATGATCTAGATCCCAACCTAAGTATATAAAGCGACTCCAACCCTTAACACTTCACGAAGTGCGATCAGAATCACAGGCACGACCCACGCCTAAAAGCGATCCCGCTGGAAAAGCCTGCTGTAGAGAGTAAGAACATGGCACAAGACAAAACAATCACAGTTCAAATGACACCTGAACAACACGCACGATTTGAAAAGGAACAAGAAGTCAACAAAACACTAGATACAATATGCCAAGCTGTCAATCAAATGATTGATAATATGTTAGTAGAGAAAGTGTACTATGACAAAGATACCAAAGAAGCAAAATTGAGCGTAAGTGTCGATATGGTCAAACTGTGTGAACGAATAACACAAACAGGCAACACAACATATCCAATCCACGCCAGCTTTAAAACAGCTAAGATATTCGTGGACAAATACACACCTGAAGAAACTATCAAGAGAATTGCCGAGATAGAAGCTTCAAAAGCCAAGTAGAGAAATACAATTAGCTTACCCTAATTTATTTCCACCCACTTTTCTTTTTCTGCAGGCATCGCCCTAGTGGACATGGCGAAAAAATGAAAATTCGAGCTTTACCACATATATAAAAGGCGTAGGTTCTTATTCTTGATCTTCGATAGGTTCTGGGTTATTTTCTATGCCGTTTCCAACAAGTGTACCTTGAACTCTAAATAGGCATCTAATGAGCTGTCTCTTGGAGTGATCGCCAAAGTGATCATTACAGGCAATACACATAACCTTCTCTAACTGTTTATTACCCAGAACCATCTACCCTTGCACCACATATCCTACAACGACATATACCTGACTTATAAACGAAACTTGGGTGGTTACATGGTGTGTGTACATTCATTCATGTTCACCCTTACCACAAGCCTTACAATAAAACTTGAAACATTCAAATTGAAAGTTATGGTGCCATTCACATTTACTCATTTATTCATTACCTCATATTCACTTATAAGGCGTTCAACAACTTTACGCCTATATTCAGTTCCTTTATCATCACCTATAATTTTGGGCAATATACGTTTCCACTCTGAATAATGCTGTTTCCATGTTTTGTCATCACTGTACATCATGGGCATATCCTCGTTGAAGCGGTGGCTAGTGTTGAACATTCCCTACCAAAAGGAGCATTTCCACTAGATACATCAGGTGGGTTATAGAAAACCGTGCCAATAAACAAAGTTATCATGAATATGAAAATTGGGATAATCCATATCCACTTTGTAAATATCAATCCATTTTCTCCACTATGGGTTCTAATAATCTCACATAAGTCATTATCTTATATTCAGTACATCCACTTGCTTCGCTTAACCTACGATATGACATACCCATGTTACCATACTTCCTACTACCATCTTTACGGTTCATATCATCCTCTTCTCCCAAACGCATATTTTAACCTTTTTGCAGCACACTTGTCGCATATAGGTGATCCGTTGACTTTGGCAATAGCGTGTTGGTCAAACTGTCGCCAACATGATTCGCACTGGAATTTCATTTAAATTCCTCCAATATATCATTATTAACGTGATCGATTTTTGGCTTTGTATGTTCTTTCAATGCGTTTAGAACGGCAAAAGAACCGACAACGCAAAGTCCAATCGAACCTTCTTGCATCATGCCAAATGGGAGAAAGACCCACATCATGCACACAGAGAACCAAAACCATTTCATACTATACCCACGGCATCGAGTTATATAAATCTTACCTAATACCGAAAAAACGCCTTCGGCGTTTATGATGTAAAAGACCGATACCTATTTGCCCTCGTCAGTTAACGTTGTGCGTGTGTGAGATAAGCAGGTATTCGGTGTAATTTGTGTTTGTGATCGCCCTATAAATATGTTATTCGTGTTCGTCTTTATTGCCTAATTCGTCTTTAAGTTCTTTAATTTTATCTTCGGCAAGAAACGTTAACTTCCAAAACAATCGTATTGCCTTGTCGTCTATTTCTTTAGGATTCAACTTCATACCATACTTGTGTGTAAACCAACTAAGTATCTCCGAATAATCTTCGGCTTCAAGTTCAACTGCCATGTATTAGCTTTAAATACTAGTTTAATAAGGATTATTACCCAGCTACTTCGCCACGGTAGTCCTCTCATAAGAGTATGCAAGCTCACACCACTGGGTAATAATACTTATATGTTTCACTATTTAATTGTTATTATGGGCTTAGATAACGGAATCCCTGATTCAGTAGAGCATACACATGAAGATGGCACAATTCATACCCATGTAGATGGTCAAGTACCACATACACATGAGGAGGGAGCTCGAAATTGTATATGTGGAGAGAATGAGAGAAACCGTGCTTGTCGATTACATGGTGGATAAAACCTGACGTATTTTGACGTAATTTAGACAAAGTTTATAAACCCCTAACTAATCTAACATATATGGGTTTAGTAGATTCCATAAAGGGTGTTTTTAGATTAACTGATAAAGGTTATACTGAAACCACAACAAGACCTTCAATTTCACAACCTTACATGAGTACCGATACAGGTGCTAAATTACCAATTTTCCCATTTCCACTCATAATGATTTATGAGTTAGCAGATAACATTGATGCCTTAAGAATACCAATTGAAACACTTAACCGTGAGATATTTAAGAATGGTTTTGAAGTAGTTGAGAAATACAAGTACAAATGTAACAACTGTGCAAAAGAATTTCAATACCAACCTTTAGCAACTGATGTACCTGATGATCAGGCATTTGAAGCTAACAATGACCCAGAAAGTCCACAGCCAAGAAAGAAGGCTTTACCACCACCACAATCAGATGCACTACCTGATAAGGTTCAATGTGATACTTGTGGTTCTACTGACTTGAAAAGACCAAGACCTGAAAACCGTAAGTTGTTGGAAGATATGCTTGATAAACCAGTAAATGGAAACCAGCAAACATTGGAAGATGTTACAAGACAGTTGGAACGTGACTTGGAAATAAGTGATAACGCATACCTATTATGTTTAAAGAATTATTGGATTGATGATAGAACAGGTAAGATAGACCACAAACGTACACATATAAAAGAGTATTTGAGGATCGATCCACCACAGGTGGCTATGATAGCTGACAGTGATGGTAGATTGGGTTATGATGATAAACGTAACAAGTTATTTGTTTGCCCACGTTTCGAACATAGGGATAAACGTTTAACCGAACCTGTTTGTGATAGATGTGGAGCTGAAGCACTTAAAGCTGTTATGGAAGTAAACTCTGTATATTCCATAGGTATTCCACAGCCAAAGAGAGTAGTTTATGGTGAAGGTGAAGTTGTTTTCAAGGCTGGTAAATATAGACCACACTTAATTTATGGTTATTCACCAATTTATTCAATTTGGTCAAAGGCTATGTCCTTATCACATATGGATGAGTATATTAGAAAATACTTTGATAAAATGCGACCACCAAGAGGATTATTGGTAGTTGCTTCACGTAACTATGAAACGTTTAGAAAGTCATGGGATGCTTTATCACAGAAAGCAACAGAAGATCCATACATGATTCACCCACTTATGGTTGAAAGTGACAAGGGTACTGGAAATGCAGCACAGTGGATGGACTTTACAGGTTCATTGAAAGAATTAGAATTTATTGAGATTAGAAGAGAATTAAGAATGATTATTGGAGCAGTTTACGGTGTATTACCATTCTATTATGGTGAAACCCCAAGTGGATGGTCACAAGAAGGACTTCAAGTAACCATTACAAATAGGGCAGTTAAATGGGGTCAAGAACTGTTAGAGAAGGCTTTCTTTAGAAAAATAGCAGAACATCTTGGTGTTGATGATTGGAAATTACAATTAAAGTTGGGAGAAGAAACCGACAAATTAAGAGATTTACAAACAGATGGTGTTGAAATACAAAATATGGCAATGTTGCAACAAATGGGCTTTGAGATTACAAGAACACATACAGGTGAATTTAAAATTAGTAAAGATAGTGCAATAACAGGTGAAATGTTAGCCATGCAAGGTAGTGGTATGGGTGGAATTAATGGTAGAGGTGACATGATGGGTCAGCAACAAGAAAATGCTACTAATTTTCAAGGTGAACCACAAAATTCAAGACCAAGTGATATTGGTGGAACTATGGGACAGTCACCAGCAAGTGGAGCTGGAACCTCACTATCAAAGAAATCAGCATACCCTGATGGAATTACACCAAAGAACTTTGAAGTCGTTAAAAATACATTACAAACAGCCGTTGATTTCCAATGGAAGAAGACTAAAACAGTCGATGAATTGAGAAAATCAGCAGGTATGACAGTTAGACAGGCTAGAAATATAGTTCAAGCCGAATTAGAATCAACAAGGAGGTGGGAAGATGAAAAAGACGACAAAAAGTAACAAAAAAGGCGCTGATGCTGGAACACAGTATAGTGGTTGGACAAAGAACCCACATGAAGAACCTGTAAAAGAGGAAATAAAGATAAAGAAAGTAAAAATTGCAAGTGGAACAGTCAATGTTTACAAGGCAGAATTTGGTGAAATAGACCAATTACTTGATGAAATACGCAAAGAGTGTAGAACACATGGTTTAAATGATTATGCTTGTAAAAATATACGAAACCTACTAGACGATACACTTAAAAAGATCAAGTTATCAGAGAATTAGTATGCCAACAGAATTAGATACAAATAAAGATGCAAACGATCTAACTAAGAAGCTTTGGGAGAAACATCAAGCAGATGAATACACTAGAGTTGATAATTACAAAGAAGCAATTTGTATTAACTGTTTTAAAAGAGATGCAACATCAGCTACAATAGCAGATATTTGTGGTGACTGTGCTTCAAAACGTGGTAGAGAACCACTTCTTGCAACGATAACACATAAAATGTATGGTCTTTGTTTCTTTTGTGGTAAACATAAGTTTAAAATTGAACAAATAAATGCTAGATTTTGTCGTTCATGTCATAGAAGAATAGCAAATGTAACAAAAGAATATAATAAGAAAGGTGGTTTATTTGGAGCAGATCCATTTTGGATAAAAATGAGAAAGAAGCATGGAAAAGATTGGATGCACATTATGGGTAAGAATTTAGGTAATAAGCGTTAAAGACCTTTACGTTTTTTTAATTTCCATTCTTCATATTCTTTTAAATCAGGTGGTGTTAATAGTAATACTAATAATTGTTTAATTTCCTCTAAATTACCATTTATCGTGTCTAATCTATCTTCTACATCACCTAAAAACAAATCAAATTTCATTTTTCAGGGTAAACCTCTTGAATACATTTATCACATTCTTGCCAATATCCATCATATCGTTCATTACACCTAGGGCAAGTGATTGTGTGTGGTGGTATTTTTGCATAACAACTTCTACATTTAAGGAATCTTTCATCAAAAAAATCTTTTTCAAATCTAAACTCATTACATTCTTTACACTTTCTTGACATCTTTTTCCTCCAAAATTAAATTTATTCTATCTCTAAATAAATCATAAAATCTATGTTCATAGTTAATTTTTACTTTACCTTTCTCTAAATCTCCATAAAAACGACCAATTCTAAATTGAAGTTTAGGTTTTCTTAAAAATCTTGGAAATATCTCTAACATTGATTTATTAATATTTAATTTTAAACAATTATATTTAACCAATAATTCTTCACCTGTTTCCCATTCACCTAAACTTTTATTTCTAAAGTGGACTATTGTTCTTTGTAGTTGTGGTTGTTCTTTATGTAAACTTGTATTTGTTATAACGAAAAGTTGTTCACCTTTGATGTAAAGATCCAATAATGGTGTCTCACGCATCTCATCATCTCTATTTTCTCCATATATTTTATTATATGTTGCAATATTTTCATAAACATAAATGGAAGTAGCCATTATTTCTATACAACAAAACTTATTTATAAACCCTTACAAAAACAAAATATGTCAATGACTTGTGAATGTGGTAGTAAATTTTACCCATACACTGATGGTGAACATCATGTGTTCGTTTGTTTTAAATGTGGTAAATTTGAAGGTATAAGTAATGATGACCCTTCATTCATAAATGATATAACTGAAGACCCTGTGTTGATTTTAGAATTAATACAAAGTAAAATACTCGTTCCTATGAAATAGATAATATTCTTTAAATACAATCATATCAAAAGGTATTTATGTTCGAAATGATTGATGAACTGTTCAGTGAAATAGTCATAGCAATAGCTCTTGGTAGTGGTGGAACATTAATAGCATATTTTAGAAAAATATCTTCTACACAAAAGGACTTATGTTTAAGAGTAACACAACTACAAAAAGCCCTCATTATTTTAGCAACTGCCTTGGATAGACAATCTAATAGGTTACATGAAGAAGCTGACTCGGACTTAGAGGATTTAGTAGGAAAGGTTTTAAAGGAATAAAAAACTATATAAAGTCCATTTAGAGCAATATTTTCATGGTAGATCCAGTACTAATAACTGTTGGCGCAGCAGTAGTCGGTGCAGGATTAAACACACTACGAGGTTACTTACATAGACAAGATGAATCTTTCTCTGCAAGAAAATTCGCAGGTGCTTTAATTATATCCACCTTCGCAGCAATTGCCATAGGTCAAACTATCGCAACTGAGGGCATTGGGGATATTGGGCTAGCTTTAGTTGGTTTGTCCACTGGTTTCGCAGCTGATTTCGCAGTTACCAAAGCAAAGAAAGACTAAAATGGCTATGTTTTGGGTAATTTACCCAACCATTTTACCTTTTTCTAAAAAAACTTTATAAGTAATATAGTTCAGAATTATACGTGGAAGAAGAAGATTTATATTTCAATAAGTTAGTTACTAAAGCACTACACCCTATCGCAGATGATAGTAGATTCTTTGAAGGTTATCTTACCGTTCAGGTTAAAGATAAACAGGGTGAAATTACAGTAGTTGATGAATTAATTAAGGTATTACCTATTTGGATGGACAGAGGAGCACCAATTAGCGATACACATTCTAACCGTATTATTGGAAAAGGTATTAGTTACGCACAAACAGTCTATAAAGGAAGTAATGGAGAGGAATATCCAGCAATTAAAATTACAGGTAAAATACATAAAAACTATGAATTAGATAATGAAATTTGGTCAAAAATCAAATCAGGTGAGTATAAAGGACTATCATTTGGTGGAGCCACTAAATCAAATAGAACCCCAAAAGTTATGAAAGATGGGTCAGTTGCATATGAATTAAAGAATTTAGAGCATTATGAGGTAGCAGTTTGTAAAGATCCAGCAGTTCCATTAGCAGTTATCACTGATTATAATCCAATTGCAAAGGCAATGACTGATAATTATAAGGAAAGAGAAGATGGAAAAATGCTTATTCAATGTGACGGATTTGGTTGTTATATTGACAAAAATCAACATAGTCTAGGTGGACACCTCTCTTCTAACGTAGGACAAAGAGGATTAGGTCATGATGTAACATATAATCAAAATTCAGGCGTAGGAACAGGCGTACAAACCACAGAAGTAAAAGATACTAATGAGGATTTGGCAAGTGAGAAGGATTCTGAGGGTCAACAAGATGCAGAAAGTGATGGTACATCTCATAGTCAATACAACCAAGATGTTGATGTAGATACTAGTTCAGGTAGAAATAATTCAGATAAAACAAAGGCAGAAGATATAGAATATACTTTTAAGTCAGGTTATCAAACAGAAGATGGAAATAATCAACTAGGGGGTCAGGCGAAGGCAGACAAGGAGTCTAATAAAGATAACGAAATATATATAAACCCCAAAAAAGAAGAATCTAATAATAACATGGCAGAAGACGAATCCAAAGAAATCGAAGAGACAGAAGCCAAGGAAGAAAAAGATTCTAACGAAGAGGTTGAAAAATCTTTTCAAGAAGCTGTAAAATCTAACATGGACACTCTCACCGATGTCGTACAATCACTGGCAGAGACTCAAAAATCAGTTGACAACACCTTAACAGGTATTGACAATAGATTAAAAGCTCTCGAAACACCAACCGATTTGCCTTTAAAACCAAAAACTTCTGATTCAGAAGATGTTGGCGCAAAGGTAACAGTCCCAGATGACTATCAATCAAATTCAAGACAAACTAGTCTTAATTCTGATCAAGATGCATCTGATGGTGAAAAACACCCAGAAAGCGATGAAGGTGATTTGAAAATGCAAGAAAAAGCTCAAGGAACTACTTTCTCCACAGAAACTCCAAGACCATCTACCATCATAGATACTGTTGACAAATCATTCTCGAATGATTATTCACCAATATTGAAAGATGCAAGAACAGAAGGTTATGAGGGTTTGGCAAACGTAGCTCGTGATATTCTAAAAGGAAAATACTATCAACCAACAGCAGATGAGGTAGGTCAGTTCTAAAATGGTTCAAATACGAACAATTGATGAACTAGAAGCTCAATACTATGGCTATAACCGTAACCTCCTCCGTAAAGCAGATGCACCAGTACAAACAAGCACCGCAGGTACCTTTAACGCTATCTTCGGCGCATACGCATGGGCGCAATTAAACTTAGAGGCTAACGCCTTTGGTATATTGCCAAAATACCCATGGGATAAATCTGGATGGAGGGTCATTACAGCCAAACCAACACTCAATACTAACCAAGGTAATACTACCCTAGGTGGTACAAGTGAAGGTGGAAACATTGCTGAAACAGTAAAGCCAGAATTACAAGAGATTGATGTTAGACCAAAGACAGCTCAGTTACCATTTAGTGCAACTGAAGTTATGGAATGGTTAGCAACACACTCTAAAGATGACATTTGGGGAGGACTTGGTTCACTCCGTTTGTACATGGCAGTTCAGCACAAAGAGTTCTTAAACCGTATGCTTCTTGCAGATGTCGAAAGTACAGTACCAACATCAGGCACAACAGCTTGGGGTGGAACTAAAGACTTTGAATCACTAGACAGAATTATTTCTAGTGATGCAGAAGACGATGCAATCGCAACAAATGCTGGTTCAACCAACTACTATGATCCATGGGCAGCAAACGCTACCATTGACAGAGATGCTGGTACCGACTTTGATAGTACAGTAGAATCTGCTTCAGGTACCATTGGTACCAACGGTGTCCTTACCGATGACACTCTAAGAACTTTCTTACGAAAGATTAGAATCGCAGCAGGTAAAGATCCAAACGTATTCCTCGGTTCCCACGAAGTTTACTCCGAAATACAAGGCTTGTATATGCCTTCAGTCCGTATTCCAAATCCATACGGTGAAAGCTTAGTACAAATCGATGTAAACGGAATTCAAACATTCAAAGGCACAGGTGTCGGAATTCACGTAGATTCCATTTACGGAATACCATTCATTCCTAGCAAGGATGCTCCATCAAACTCTGGTGACTCATCAGAAATTGGTAGATTATTCGCACTTGATACAAGTGATGCAGAAGGATATGGTTATCCAAGAATCGGAATTCAAATCGCAATTCCAACAGAATACTATGAAGCAACACGTAGAAGCGCTGGTTATCCATTCATCAACAACGCATTTGTTGAGAAAGGTGTATTCAGAACTATGGGCGAAACAGTTTGTCGTCACTTCAAGTCTCAAGGTAAAATCAGAGATATTAAACTTTAGGCAACTAAGGTCAATATTAGAAAATTACCAACCTCCTTTTTTCTTTTTTTAATACTTATTAACAACTTTAAGCACAAAATATTAGTGAGAGAGTCAGAGCTTTACACATTCTTGTGCGTTGGAGAATTAAACAACGTTTAACAAATTTTACCCCTCTAGTGAAAACTAGGGGGTATCTTTATATACTTCTCTAATGAGAATTATATATGGCAGTAACAATCAGTTCATCCGATTGGACAGGCGCAAACGTTAGAAAAACACTTTCTTTCCAAGCAGCCCTAGTTTCAAAACTGCGAATCTATAAGGTCAAAGTCACCGCTGGTGGTTCTGATGCTTATGCAACAAATGGAGTGTCAGCCGACCTCAAAGAGGGAAGAATTTCTACACTCGTTTCAGTGATACCTGAATTTACAGATTCACTATACAAAGTAGAATATGACAAAGCAAATGAGAAAATCAAACTCTATTCAGTTGGAGGTTCAGCAGGTGACGTATTCGCTGAAGTAGCAAACACTACGGCAATAGCAAATAAAGTCTTTGAATTTCTAGTCATAGGCTACTAGAGTCCAAAATAGCCGACTTTTTTTTCTTCATTAACTTTATATATTCGTGAATGAGATATAATACATGGTAGAACTAAACCACAATGTAATATCATTTAATTCAGATACAGCTATAAAAGCTAGTCATGGCGTTGTCGTTTCTGTCTTTTGTAGCAAAAAAGGTTCAAGTGGAGCTAAATTAGTATTAAAGAATGGTGATGCTAGTGGGGTAACAGAATTCTCTATTTTTGGTGAAATTGAAGGAAATTACCAAGATATTAATAGAAGATTCGAAGATGGTATATACGCAGATACCACAGGTTCAGCCGAATGGACTGTTGTCTTTAAGTAAATTTAAATACATACTAAGTTTATATATTACATGGCTACAACTTACTGTTCAGTCGAAGATGTATCTGATTTTCTCAGAGTCCCCATTACTGCTACTACTACTCCTAATAAGACACAAGTGGAAAAAATAATTAATCGAAAAGAAGAAGAGTTTGAACGTAGAACTGGTCATGCGTGGCGTTTAAGAACCGTTACAAGAGAAATTCACAGTTTACCATTATTATATACATTTGGATGGGGAACACCTATATTTCTAAGACATAGAAGGATATATGAACTTGATGCAAGTCAAGGTGATAAAGTTGAAATTTGGCAAGGAGCTTCATCTACATGGGAAAATATTGTAACTGAGGGTCAATGGTTTGATGCAGAGTATGAAAGAGGAACAATTCATCTTAGAGGATTTCTTTTCAGTATTTTAAGGAAAAACAGGGTTAGAGTAACTTATAGATATGGTGGAGAGGAATATGCTGGTGATAGCACTATCCCATTAGACATAGCAGATGCAGTTATCAAAATGACAGCAATTGATTTGTTAAACAGTAGTTTCCGTATGGATGAGTTACCATCAGGTGGAATAAATTCCCCAAGTGAATCAAAGAGAATTTGGCAAGAAGAGATAGATAATTGTATCGCAAATAGAAGAGAAGTGTTTGTTATTTCTCCATAATCATGAATTTTCGTAACATTGTTAAGAGTGTAAAAACAGGTGTGGTTCATTTCGCAATTCAGAAATTACAAAAACTTCGTGAATATAACGTACAAGCACATATTGAAATAGAAGATAAGAAATTCACTAGAATTGAATCTGAAAAAGATCTTGAAGAATTGGAAGAACACGCAGAAGAAATTAGAATTAAAACGCCTTTCCCTAATGAAGTTGTAGCTGAAACAGTAGAGTTTGCAGATGATATATCATGGGAAGAGGAAGCAATAATGGTTGCATCTATGCAAAATAATAACATTGAAGATGATGTACCTGATCAAGTCCTAAGAGGTGAGAGTGTTGATGAGGATGATGAATTGGAATTTGAAGATGGGTGGTACCCAGATGAAGGAAATAAAAGACCACATATAGAATCAATAAAAGAATGGATTAAAAATGTAAAATGGTCAAATATGAATGATTATGATTTATTTGTAGAATATAGAGAAAGATTCGGATTAGATCCCCAAAAGAGACAAAAAATATCTTATAGACAGAAAGAATCACTTTTAGATAGTACAGCATTTCTTATTGCTAGAAAACAGTGGTATTTGGGAAGAAAACCATCATCAATGACAGATTTTGATTGGGATGAAAGAACTAGAGATAAAAGACCAACAGCAGGTTCGTTTAGTAAAAATGACTATATGTACAAAGCATATGACCGAAATTATGAATACAAGTCAGGTGATAGAGATATAATGGAGGAAAAACTTAAAGAGGGAGAAAGCGTAAGGTGGTAGTATGGGAATAATTACCTATGATGCAGTTGATGAAATAAAGTCTCTTTTAAAGACAAAATGGTCAAGTATAAGACCACCAATGGTTAGTGCCATATGGGATAAAAGAACAGTTGGTTTTATGGATGATAGAAAAGACCAATTAATCATATATCCTAAAAATGAAGTGATAAATTACTTTGGATTAGGTGGTTCAAACTTTTGGCATGAGCAAATATTGGAATTAGAGATTAGAACATATAAGGATATAAAAAGACATAATGAAGTTGTCAAGAAAGTTGTTAATGTTATAAAAGATAATATAACAGGCACAAATTACACAGATTTGAGAGTTATTGGTTCATATAGTAAAAACTATCGTTTCCGTAATATGTACGCATACGTCTTAACACTATCTTTTAGGAAAAGTGACCCCACGTAATCTTTAAATAGATTCTCGGTATCTTTTATATTATGGCAGTATATACCTCTGGTGGAAGTTCAGTTCATTATGGATATGAAACAGGTGCATTTGGAACACCTGTAACAAGTGGTTCAGGGGCTGCAAAAAAATTATCAGCACCAAAAACATTTGGTTTAAACACAAGTGTAAGCACTCTATCTTTAGGAACAAATAGAATTGATCTTAATCAATTAGGTCAAATTGAACCTGATGCTTTCGCATATGGACAACAGGCTGGAAGTTGTGACGTTTCTTTTACATGGGATGACACTGATTCACAAGCATTATTTCAAAGTATTTATGGAGCACCAAGTGGAAACACTAGTGCATTTGTATATCCAGCAAGTTCAAGTAATCCATCAGCAACAACATCACCAGCAGTTATAAATTCAGTATCAGTTCAAGTAGATCAGCAATTTACTGGAGCACATACTTATTCAGATGGTACAACAAACAGTACAGCAACAAGAATTAGAAGAACATTAAAAGGAGCTGTTGTAACAGGTTTAACATTAAACACTTCAGTAGGTCAAACAGTTGACGGAACTTGTTCCTTACAATATGGAAAAGAAGACACAACTGATTCAACAGAAGCAAGTGGAGATATAGTAAATCAAACAGCAATTACAGGTAAACCATTAACATTTGCACATGGCACATTTAAATTATCTGATGGTTCAGCATTGAGAACATTGGGTGAAATTCAAACAGTAAGTTTGAACTTTAACACAAACACAGCATTATTATATGAACTTGGTTCACATAGTTCTGTTGATGCTTACAGGCAAGTATTTGAAGTTACAGGTTCATTCCAAACATCATTCAAAGATATAAAACACTTAACACACATATTAAACCAAGCTTCAAAAACAGTTAACAGTGAAGGTATTTCAACAGGTAACGCTGATGTAAGTAATGTTGGAGCAGAATTAAAATTCACAAGTGGTAACAAACACATAACAATTGAATTAAGAGGTGTATCATTTGGTAGCCATGATATTAGTGGTTTACAACCTGTTCAACCTGTATTTGAAGACTTACCATTCAAAGCACTTTCAGCTAGAATAACAACAAGAACAGCAGCATAACCTTTATAAAATACATAAAGTTATTTTATGTATGGGAAAGAAAACTGTCAAGATTACCTATAATGGTAAACCTGAAGTTGTCGAATTTGAAGATTCTTTAACATTTGGAGATGTTGAGGACTTAGTTGGACAAACAGTAGATCTTTCAGATGTTACAAAACCAAAAGTTGATTTGAGAAGTTACAGAATCAATCTATTGGCAAAAGTAGTTACAAAAGCACCATTTCAAGTAGGAGACACAACTGCCATTGAAATGTTAGATAGAAAGATAGCCCAAAAGATTTTGAAGGAGGTCTTAAGCTACCACCCTTTAGCAGATTATATCGAGGACTGGATGGAGACATTCCAGCCAACAAAAGACAAACCGTAAATAGCCACGTTTATTATTTCTGTGCCACACAGTTTGGGTGGGACAAAGAGACTGTTGATAAACAACCTATGTCATATTTAACGATGTTATTACAAACTCATAAGGAGATAGAGAAGAAACAAGATACCATGACTAAGATGAAGAAGAATATGCCTAGAAGTATGAGGAAAAACTTTTAATAGATAGATGAGAAGTATATAAATATGACATTACAAGATGCCCAAAGAACTGTGGATATGCTGGCAAAACTCATTAGAGATATAATAGATGCTGGTAAATTACAAGAAACAGGTACAAAGAATATTGTCAAACAATTAGGTGCTTATTCTGCAGCAATTCAACAAAGTTTGAGTCAAGAGAGATTGGCAAAGATACAAGGTAAAGCTTTCATTAAACAACTTGAAAAACAATCTGAATTAAAAGAAAAGGAAATGAAACAAGCAGGTGAGTTAATTCAATTAAGAGAAAAAGAGAAAAGAATAACAGAACTTACACACGCAGATCAGGTACGAAGAAATATTGAATTAAGACATTCACTGGAAAACGCAACTAGTGGTCTTACAATGTTTAGAACTGCATTAGGTGGTATTGGATTAGTGGGTGGTGCTGGTCAAGGAGCTTTTAGTTTACTAGGTCAATTTGCTGCAAACGCTAAATATCGTAAATTTGGACAACAGAAAGCTGGTTGGCAAGCAAATATGGACACTCTTAGAGGTCGAGGATTGGGTAAATTTTTAGTTGGTGATGAATTAAAAGACGATATGACAGTAAAAGATTTACCAAAGAATTTACAAAGTGATTATTTAAATTTTCAGGAAGCAAAAAAACAAAGAGATGACTTAGGAAGTATGCAAGACCATAACAAACAGTTTGAATTTTTAAGAACACACCCAACATTTAAAAAGCTTTTAGATATGAGTGGTAGAGTTCAAGATTTTGTTATGAAACATAAAACAGGTATTGCAATATCATTAGTTAGTTTAGGTTTAATGGTTGGTATGTTTAAGAAAATATTTGAAGCTTCACCAATGATGAATAAGATGTTTGACTTGTTTAAATTAATGTTTGATTTAACATTAAGACCAATAGGTGATATGTTTGGTTTCTTCCTATTACCTATATTAAGAGTCGTTATGGCTAGTGTATTACCAATGTTTGCAAGAGTTTATCCTAAAATGATAGAGTTTGGATTAGCACTTGGAAATCTACTTACAAATAATGGACAAGGATTTACATGGGTTTCATTCTTAGAAGCGATGGGATTTGTGGCTGAGAAAATAAGACCATGGGATGTATTAATGTGGTTCTTTGGACAATATCAACCAACAAGTGCTGACGATGCAGCAAGTACAGAAGCACAAGCTTTAACATTAGGTGGAACAGGTGCTGGTTTAGCTGGTGTTGGTGTTGGTGCATATGGTTTGAAAAAGGGTGCTCAATGGGGTTTTAATGCAATAAGAAATAAAAAATCAACAGTCGATGGTTCAGGTGGTGGAGGACTTGATGGTGAAAAAGGT
>Ga0098055_1001024_pt1 | contig 15510 bp, 21 predicted proteins | sample 17_taG_FD_75107 | JGI IMG/M metagenome (GOLD analysis project Ga0098055, IMG submission 75107) | Marine viral communities from the Subarctic Pacific Ocean - 17_ETSP_OMZ_AT15314 metaG | ecosystem: Environmental > Aquatic > Marine > Oceanic | place: Pacific Ocean | collected 2015-01-18 | reverse complement strand
TAACTTCTTTTGATAACAACACAAACAACCTTGTTGGAGAATATACTGCTCAGAGACCACCTTATAATATCAACAATAATATTTCGTTCTATAACTTTGATGTACCAACGGATACTATTAAGAATAGTTTTGGAGCAACCTATCACGAATACAAGAGTTGGTATGGATTGAAGTTTGATACTGTGACGAATGATGTACTCGCAAAGTTTGTGATACCCGAATCAGAAATGAAGAGAGTTGATGTCGATACCTATAATGAGATAAACGCATTACTGCCACCTCATAGTTATCAGTTCTATGCCAGAATACACGACAAATTAAGTAATATAAATGAGAATGTAGATGTATATTTTCAGGCAGACCCTAGTGTCATGAAGTCTTGGTGTACCACAAACTCGTACACCTTTCCGTATGATACGACAGACGATACGATTGAACCAAAGTTGTTTATATGGGGATGCGTCTACAATACAACATCGGAGACTATAACGCATGTCAAAGCATACACAAGAACAACAGTATAACAAAGAGATATTCGAGGAAGTCGATAAGAAGTTCTGGGAAAAGAATGAAAAAGAAAACCAATATTCCGAAGGTATTTTTGGTATAAATAAGAGTAAGAAACTAAACTAAGAGAGTAATAAAATGGCAATAACAAAAACAACCGCATTAAGTCAAATAGTGGTACATTCCGCAGTAGATTCATCAGCAGAAGATACCGCAAATGATAAACACCCCGTAATGGTAGTATCGTATTTCGATACCTATACTGAAGATGGTGTAGTAGGGAATGCTAGACACAGAGAAGTAACATTAAAGAAATTTGTTGAGGATGGCGGTGCCGCTACTGATGTAAGTGGTGAGGATACATTCGTTCAAACAATAGCAACTGCTATTTGGAGTTAAGAAATGGCGAAACCACAGTCAAGGAACCAACTGATAGACTATTGTCTTCGTAGGTTAGGTCACCCTGTTATCGAGATTAATATTGATGACGAACAGATAGAAGACCGACTTGACGATGCTTTACAGATGTTCATGGAATACAATAGTGAGGGTAGTTCAAGGATTGCTCAGTTTGTAGAAATAACAGAAGCGATGATCACTAATAAGTATATTGATTTAAACGCAGCATTTGATGGCGCATATAACGACAGAATACTGAGCGTAAATCGCGTGTTCCCTATTAATAGTGATACAAGTTCAGTAAATTTCTTTGACCTTAAATATCAAATGAGATTAAATGACTTAAACGACTTACATACAGGTATAGGAGACCTTGCCTATCTAGAACAGATGGAACAGTATCTTTCTACTATTGATTTAAAACTCACGGGTCACCCTCAAGTAAACTTTAATAGATTAGACGCCAAACTTTATATACAAGGAGACCTTGGAGCAGGAGGAGAACTTTCTGCGGGGGATAAGATTATGATAGAGATGTTCGTTTCTACCGCAACCTCTCTTGCAAACGTATATAATAATATGTTCTTAAAAGAATATACAACGTCATTAATAAAACTACAATGGGGAGAGAACCTTGTTAAGTTTGATGGTATAACGCTTCCTGGAGGCGTTACACTAAATGGCAGACAGATTGTTGAAGACGCAAAACAAGAAATAGAAATCATAAGACAAAGAATGTTTAACGAGTATGATACACCTGTAGATTTCTTCGTAGGATAGATAATGGCGACTAGTAAGTATTTCAAACACAATGTAAGGTCAGAACAGTCCCTCGTAGAAAATCTGGTGATTGAGTCACTTCAGTTCTATGGACAAGACCTATACTATTTACCGAGAGAAATAGTCAACAAGGACAAAGTGTTTCTTGATGATGTACCTTCACGATTTGGTCAAGCATATAAGATTGAGATGTATCTTGATGGTAATCAGTTTGAGGGAGAGGGTCAACTCTTCCAGAAGTTTGGTATTGAAATAAGAGATACGGCAACCTTTGTTGTTTCCATAAAGAGATGGAAAGAACTGATTGGTCGTAAACTCACAGAGAATAACTTCAGACCTCGTGAAGGTGACTTGATATATCTTCCGATGTCCAACTCTATATTCGAGATAATGAAGTGTAACAACTATGACCCATTCTTCCAACTTGGTCAACTCCCAACATACAAACTTACTTGTGAGTTGTTCGAGTACAACGACGAAGACTTCGATACCAACATTGCGAATATCGACAATATCGAAGCAGATGGTGCGTTTCAATATAAGTTGACATTTGGTAGTGGTACTTCTGGTTATGTTGTTGGAGAAACAATAACACAATCATTCGGTACATATTCTATGAAAGGTGAGATTACTCGTTGGAGTGACTCCGATAGAATTATGCATGTTGCTCATGCAGGTTCAACTGACGGAACGTTCAAAGAGTTTGGTACAACTAAACTTGTAACAGGGGCAACAAGTACTGTGTCTGCAACTCCTACTCTCGTTGAAGAACTACAGAAAATACAGAACGATGCGCAAAATAAAATCTTTGATGACTTTGAATCAGACTTCTTAGACTTCTCAGAAAGTAACCCATTCGGAGATATGTCATAATGTTTGGTGGTCATTTTTATCACAAGAGAGTTAGAACTGCAGTTTCCGTATTCGGTTCTTTGTTTAATAACCTAAAAGTGATTAGAACGAATGCTTCTAATCAAGTTATATCTCAGGTCAAGGTTCCTTTGTCATATGCACCTAAGAGAAACTTTCTTGCTCGTATAGAAGATATGGCAAACGGAGAAGGCGCGGAACGTAAAGTAGCAATTAAGTTGCCGCGTATGTCATTTGAGATTACAAGTATGTCATATGATGCGTCACGTCAGTTACCTAAGATGAATACTCTTTCAAAGGCGATAACGAATAGTACAATAACAAAGCAAAAACTATATGCCGCAACACCTTATAATATAGCGTTTCAATTAAATATATACGCAAAGAGTCAAGACGATGCGTTACAGATTGTAGAACAGATACTACCATATTTTGTTCCTCAATATACTGTGACAGTAAAACCTTTTGCTGATATACCTTCATTACTTGAGGATGTTCCAATTAGTCTTGGTAGTGTATCTATGCAAGATAATTTTGAAGGAGCATTAGGAGAAAGAAGAACTATAGTATATTCACTTGATTTTGAAATGAAGATACTATTACATGGACCACTTTCAGATGACGGGAAATCAATTATACGCGATGTTCGTACAAACTATTTTTTACAAAGTTCGGACTCAGATGAATACCTACATACTACTAAGTTACTTCCAAATCCTGTTGGAGTGAGTGCGGATAGTGACTATGGATTTACATTAACACATATGGATAGTGATGGATTGTAATGAGTGAAGAAAAAACTATTAAAGCGGATTATGAATATTCGCGTGATACATATTATGAGTTGATAGAAAAAGGTCGGGAGTCATTAGACTTGATGATTGAAGTTGCTCGTGAAAGTGAACACCCTCGTGCGTTCGAAGTATTATCAAATATGATAAAAGGTATCGCAGATGTAAATGGCGAACTTATGAAACTTAATATTAAAAATAAAGAAATTAATAAAGAAGAAGTTATAAAAGACGCTACGACTGTGACGAATAATCTTTTTGTAGGAACAACAACAGACCTACAGAGACTAATACAGAATGAAAGTAAAGTGATAGATGTTGAACCCGAAAAGTGACACCTACCTCGGTAACATAAATGTTAAACGAGATGGCGTCCAACATAATTTTACAGAAGAAGAAGTAAAGGAGTATGTCAAGTGCGGCAAAGACCCTGTTTACTTCTGTAAGAAATACCTCAAAGTAATATCCCTTGATGATGGACTAGTTCCGTTTGACTTATATCCATACCAAGAGAAGATGTTCGAACACTTCAATAATAATCGTTTCTCTGTTGTACTTGCCTGTAGACAGAGTGGTAAGTCAATCAGTTCAGTAGGATATATATTATGGTATGCTTGTTTTCATAGTGAAAAAACTATTGCTATACTCGCGAACAAAGGTGCTACGGCAAGAGAGATGTTAAGTAGGGTCACACTTATGTTGGAGAACTTACCATTCTTTCTCCAACCAGGATGTAAAGCGCTCAATAAAGGTTCAATAGAATTTAGTAATAACTCTCGTATTATTGCGAGTGCGACCAGTGGCAGTTCAATCCGTGGTATGTCAGTAAACCTATTGTTCCTAGACGAATTTGCGTTTGTGGAAAGAGCAAATGAATTTTATACTTCTACCTATCCTGTTATCTCTGCGGGTAAGGATACCAAGGTGATTGTTACGTCTACCGCAAATGGTATTGGTAATACCTACCATAAGATATGGGAAGGTGCGGTACAGAAAACAAATGAGTTTATTCCGTTTACCGTAAACTGGTATGACGTGCCAGGAAGAGATGAGGAATGGAAACGTCAGACAATAGCGAACACTTCCAAACTTCAGTTTGACCAAGAGTTTGGTAACACCTTCTTTGGTACAGGCGATACCCTCATCAATGCCGAGACATTGTTGTCATTCCGCGCAAAACCACCTGAACGACATAGCGAAGGTGGCGACCTATTGGTCTATGAAGAACCCGTCAAAGGTCACGAATATATCATGACCGTTGATGTGGCGAAAGGAAGGGGGCAGGACTACTCTACCTTTACGGTAATCGACATTAGCAAAAGACCTTTTTCTCAGGTTGCTGTTTATCGCAATAATAATATATCTCCATTTCTCTTCCCTACACTTATATATAAGTATGGTAAACTCTACAATGACGCATATATAATCGTAGAGTCTAATGATCAAGGTACAGTAGTTTGTAATGGTTTGTATCAGGATATGGAATATGATAACATTCATATGGAGAGTGTTATCAAAGCAGACCGTATCGGGATTGAAATGAATAGAAAGGTGAAGAGACTTGGGTGTACCGCAATCAAAGATATCCTTGAAAATAACAAACTACAGATTGTGGATGAACATACGATACTGGAGATATCCACATTCACCTCAAGGAAGAACTCATATGCTGCGTCAGATGGTAACCACGATGACTTAATGATGAACCTTGTGATGTTTGGTTACTTTGTATCAACCCAATACTTCTCAGATATGACAGATATAAATCTAAAAGATATGATGTTCGCAAAAAGAATGAAAGAGATTGAAGATGATGTACCTCCTGTAGGATATATCGATGATGGACTAGACGATGAACCAAAAAATAACTCTCAAGATGTAGAGTTTTTTAGAAAAACGACTTGGGAACCTGTAGAAGAATGGTAATAATTTGTAATATGTTTTTTGTATAAATAGAAGTATTGAAACTAATAAAAACGTATTATGATTAACTTATAATTAGATAACTATAAAGGAAAAGTAATGGCACTTTTTACACCCTCTGCTTCCCCTGCTGTAACAGTTAAAGAAATTGACCTGACGGGTTCAGTCCCAAATGTTCAAACTTCAACTGGAGCAATAGTCGGGAATTTCGGATGGGGGCCAGTTGGAGAAGCAATTTTAGTCTCAGATGAGACAGGTCTTGTTTCCGCATTCTCTGCGCCCACAGACGATAACACAGTGGATTTTCATTCCGCTGCATATTTCCTACGTTATTCCAACTCACTGTTTGTTGTTCGTGAACAAGATGCAGATGCAAGGAATGCCGTAGCACAACACTCAACACTAAGTTTAACCGCTCAGACAATTAACAATTTAGATGCATTCGAAACTGCATCTATCGACTCTGCTGATGGCGCATTTATTGCGAAATATCCAGGAGTACTTGGTAACTCATTAAAAGTTTCTATGGTTGCTTCACACTCTGATAGTAGTTCGACAGCATTTAATGCTTGGGCATATAAAGATAACTTCGATGAAAAACCAGGAACATCCTCATTCGTATCCGCATTAGGTGGTAAGAATGACGAAGTCCATATCGCAGTTATTGACGAAGATGGTCTCATCTCAGGTACTGCAGGAACTGTTCTAGAAACATATCCGTTCCTATCAGTTGCTAAAAACGCAAAGAACTCTGAAGGTTCATCAATATACTTCAAAGACGTATTAAAAAATAGGTCTCAGTGGGTATATGCCGGAGTAGGTCACACAGGCGCTACTGCAGGAACTTCTGACCTTATCGGTGCGCAATGGGGCAATAACGCTACAACCGGAGCAGAAGATTTTGCTTCTACTCACCCTACTGAACTAGCACAATCTGATTGGTCGTTCACGGGTGGCGTAACATCTGCTTCATTAGGAACAGATGATGTTCTTCGTGGATACGATAAGTTCGAAGATGTAGATAATATTGAAGTAGATTTCTTAATCTCACCTTCAGTTACATCAACATCAGACGCAACAACAGTTGTAAATGATTTGATTGCTACCGCAGAATTGCGTAAAGATTGTGTTGCAGTCGCATCGCCTTCACGTACTGCAGTTGTAGATACAGGTACTAACGCTGCTGTTCTCGCATGTAACAACACATACACCAAGTCAACATACTTCGTACAAGACAATAACTTCTTAAAAGTATATGACAAGTATAACGATAAGTACATCAAGATACCCGCATGTTCTTCAACGGCAGGACTTATGGCGGCAACAGACTTAGTTGCGGCACGTTGGTTCTCACCCGCTGGTTCAAGACGCGGTAGATATCTTGGAATAACAGATATCGTTCTTTCTCCTACAAAGGCAGAAAGAGATGCGTTATACAAAGTAGGTATCAACCCAATAGCAAACATTCCTGCAGAAGGAATTATGTTGTTCGGTGATAAAACGAACGCTTCAAGACCAACAGCATTCGATAGAATTAATGTTCGTAGATTGTTCTTGGGTATAGAACGCGCAATAGGTGCGGCAGGAAGAAACGTAATGTTTGAATTCAATGACGAGTTTACTCGCGCAGAGTTCGTAAACATTATTGAACCATTCCTACGCGAGATTAAAGGTCGTCGTGGACTTACAGACTTTAAAGTAATATGCGATTCAACTAATAATCCTCCTAGTGTCGTAGAGGCAAACAAATTTGTTGCGAACATCTTCATCAAACCGTCACACTCAATTAACTATGTAACACTTAACTTTGTTGCTGTTAGAACAGGTGTAGAGTTTGAAGAAGTCGTTGGCACGGTTTAAGGAGATATAGACAATGGCAATATTAGGCGTAGATGACTTCAAGTCCAAACTCAGAGGTGGGGGCGCTCGTCCCAATCTTTTTAAGGCAACTGTTAACTTCCCTGCGTATGCAGGTGGTGATGTGGAACTAACCTCTTTCTTATGTAAAGCGGCACAACTCCCCTCATCAAACATCTCTCCAATCCCTGTTGCTTTCCGTGGTAGAACACTACAGATGGCAGGTGACAGAGTATTTGAAGCTTGGACACCAACAATCATTAACGATACAGACTTTAAAGTTCGTAACTCAATTGAACGTTGGATGAACGGTATGAATGGTCATACTGCTAACACAGGGATAACAAACCCTGTTGATTATCAGGCAGACCTTATCGTTGAACAGTTAGACCGAGATGGTTCAACTATTAAGAAGTATAATTTTAGAGGTTGTTTCCCAACCGCATTAAGCGCAATTGACCTTTCGTATGAAGCGAATGATACAATTGAAGAGTTTGCGGTTGAATTCCAGATTCAATATTGGGAATCTGATACAACATCATAATTAGTTATAGTTAATCTGATTATAAGTATATGAATAGGGGCGGGGTTATTCCCCGCCTCTTATACCGAAGGGAACTTAGAAATAGGAAAATATAATGGCAGACGATAATAGTATTTTAAAACTATTTGGATTTGAACTCAAAAGAGCAAAATCAAGTTCAGAAAATGACAAAGATAAGAAACTAGAAAAACTCCGTTCTGTAGTTGCACCTGTTGATGACGATGGTGCAGGTTACATAACAGCATCTGGTTCACACTATGGTTCATATATTGATATGGATGGTGGACAGGCAAAAGACAATCATCAGTTAGTGATGAAGTATAGAGGTGTAGCAACTCACCCAGAAGTAGATGCCGCGATTGAAGATATCGTGAACGAATCAATAGTCGGAAGTGAACTCGAATCACCTGTGACTCTAAACCTAGATAAGATAGAAGATAAAGAGGCAACAGATAAAATAAAAGAACTCATGCAAGAAGAGTTTATGAACATATGTTCTATGTTAAAGTTTAACGATTTAGGACATGACATATTCCGTTCATTCTATGTAGATGGTAGAATATATTTTCACCTTGTCGCGGACGAAAAGAATTTAAAGTTAGGTATTCAAGAGATACGTCCCATAGATGCTGCTAAAATTCGTAAAGTAAAAGAAGTTAAGTATAAAAAAGACGCCGCAACTGACGCGAAAATTGTTGAAAAGGTAAATGAGTTTTATATATTCCAGAATAAAGCAGGAGCGAATGCTGGAGTAAAACTTTCAGCTGACTCAATATCTTATGTGACATCAGGATTACTTGACCCCAGTAAAAAACAGGTCGTATCCTATTTACATAAAGCATTAAAACCGATTAACCAATTGCGTATGCTAGAGGATAGTCTTGTTATCTATCGCCTCGCACGTGCGCCGGAGCGCAGGATATTCTATATTGACGTAGGTAATATGCCACGTAATAAATCAGAAGCATATATGAAAGACATAATGTCACGTTATAGAAACAAGTTAGTCTATGATGCGAACACAGGTAATCTAAAAGATGACCGTAAGCATATGTCTATGCTAGAAGACTTCTGGTTACCAAGACGTGAAGGTGGTAGGGGTACAGAAATTACTACTCTCCCAGGAGGAGAAAACCTCGGACAGATTGATGATATCATATACTTCCAGAAGAGAATGTATAGAGCATTAAATGTTCCATTAAGTAGACTAGAGCAAGAGGCAAACTTTAGTCTTGGTAGAGCGCAAGAAATTAATCGTGATGAAGTCAAGTTCCAAAAGTTCATTGACAGATTACGTAAAAGATTTTCGATGTTGTTCACAGGTATATTGAAGAAACAACTTCTTCTTAAAAACCTTATAACAGAACAAGATTGGGAGAACTGGAAAAACAACATTCAAGTTGATTACCAAAGAGATAACCATTTCACAGAGTTGAAGAACGCTGAGATACTACAGAACCGTATGAATACTCTTGATCAAGTATCACAGTATGTCGGTGAGTATTTCTCACGTGAATGGGTTATGAAGAATGTCATGATGATGAATGATGACGATATTAATGAAATGAAACAACAAGTCGAAGACGAAGAAGCTGCAAGCGACGACGACGATATATAGAATAAGGAAAACAAAATGAAAATAGAAGAATCAGTAGAAGATTTGATTGATAATATTACTTCAGGTAATTTGAACAAGGCAGAAGATATGTTTAGTTCTATATTACAACATAAACAAATAGAAGCATTAGATGCACAAAGAGTATCTGTCGCAGGTCAAATCTTCAATGGAGATGAACCAGATGCTGAGATGGAAATATCTGACGAAGAAATAATCGCAGAAATAGAATAAAATAGTTAATTTTATAAAAATAAATTTGTATAAATAGAAGTATGAAAACTTATAAAAATCTCATAACAGAACTTGCTGGTCGTAAACCAGAAGGAAAGGTTGTTTTTAAAAAAACAATCAATAGAATTCCTGTACTTGTGACTCAAGGAAAAGATAGTTTTGTTGCGTATGTTGATGGTGATCACTTAGACCATTATGATAATTTGAATGACGCAAAAAAAGCAATAGATAAAATAATAAAGGAATTGACCTAAAATGATAACTTTTAACGAAATGAGAAAAAAATTAAACGAGGCAAAAATTGGTCCAGTAACTATAAATCTTCCCAAAGATGCTGATGGTGATAAAATGACTGCTTCCTTTGATACCAATAATGGTCTCAGTAGCGAAGTTATGGGTTCTAGAATGAATGCTGGTAAACAAACAATGTCAGTAAAAGATTTAAAATCTATGGGACTAAAAATTCCTAAAAATAAAAATGAACTAATTAAGTTATTAAATGATTTAAATGACATGTTTATGTAAATAGGAAAAGATATGAAGTTAATTACAGAATTTACAGAAAACGAAACTCTACAGTGTATTGTAGAGGCAAAAGAAGATGGCGAAAAGAATTATGTTATAAATGGCGTTTTCGCCCAAGCAGAAAAAAAGAATAGAAACGGACGTGTTTACCCTCAAAAAGTAATGGAAAAGGCGGTAAGCAAGTACGTTGAAACCCAAGTTAATAAGAAACGTGCAGTAGGGGAACTCAATCACCCCTCTGGGCCAACTGTTAATTTGGATAAAGTTTCTCACTTAATCACTGAACTCAAAGTAGAGGGAATTGATGTAGTAGGAAAGGCACAAATATTGAATACTCCTATGGGTAAGATTGTTAAAGGTCTTCTTGATGGTGGTGTACAACTAGGCGTGTCAACTCGTGGTATGGGTAGTCTTGAGAAAAAGGGTGACGCAATGGTCGTGAAAGACGACTTTATTCTTAGTACGGTTGACATCGTACAAGACCCATCAGCACCAGACGCTTTTGTTAATGGTATAATGGAAGGTGTTGATTGGATTTGGGATAACGGTGTCCTTAAACCTCAAGTAATTGAACAAATGGAGATTGAAATTAAGAATGCTCCGAAGACTGTCTTGTATGAGACAAGTGTTCGAGAGTTTAAGAATTTCCTCTCGTTACTAAAATCTAATATGTAAAGGAGTCATTATGACTGAAAAACATGAAGACCTCGACGATGTAGTAACAGACGAAATCGTTGAACAAACTCTCGAAGAGATGGACGGTAAGAAACCTGCAAAGGTTCCTGAAGACCCCAACGCAATCGATACAGATGATGCTATTGCAGCAGCTGATAAGGTTGAAGATGAGGCACCCGAACAAATCAAGAAAGTCCACCCAAAAACAAAAGCGGGTATGATTAGTGCTATGACCGAAAGAATGTTGAAGATGTCTAAAGAAGACATGAATAAACTTTATGCTGGTTATATGAACGAAGAAACTATGGAAGACAGTGAAATTGTTGTTGAAACAAATTTAGATGTTTCTTCTGAGCTAAACGCACTAGTTGAGTCTGAAGCTACTCTTTCCGAAGAGTTCAAGCAAAAAACCGCAATACTTTTTGAAACAGCATTGACTAATAAACTGTCAGAAGAAGTTGACAGAATAGAAGTATCATATGCAGAAGCATTAGAAGAAGAAATAACTTCAACTAAAGCTGACCTTGTTGAAAAAGTGGACAACTACCTCAACTATGTGGTTGAAACTTGGATGGAAGACAACAAACTTGCTGTGCAGAATGGTCTGCGTACTGAGATTGCTGAAACTTTCATGGAGAAAATGAAAGACCTCTTCACAGAGTCTTACATTGATGTTCCAGAATCTAAAGTTGACCTAGTTGATGAACTATCTGAGTCCGTTGATGAGTTGGAAACAAAACTCAACGAACAAACACAGAAAGTAATCGACACTACAGTGGAACTAGAAGGATACAAAAAGTACTTGATCATACGTGAATGTACTCGTGACCTTGCAGAAACACAAGTTGAAAAACTACAGTCACTCGTTGAAGATGTGGACTATGAAGATGAAGATTCATTCATCGCAAAAGTAAACACCATCAAAGAGTCATACTTTAGTAAAACTATCAAAGAAGAAGTACAACAAGACATGCAGAAGATACAGATACTCAAACAGTTGAAGTTTCTGATGTAATGGCATCGTACTTAAATACAATTCGTAAAACAGCATTAAAATAAGGAAGTAATCAAATGCAAGTATCATACGACCAACTAATCGAAAAGTGGGCACCAGTCCTAGACGAAGGTCAAGCAATAAAAGACCATCACAGACGTCAAGTAACTGCCGCTATCCTCGAAAACCAAGAGAAAGCTCTAATAGAAGAGCGTTCATCAATGGGTGGATTCTTAACAGAAGCTGCTCCAGGAAACGCAACATCAAGTGTTTCTAACTTTGACCCAGTATTAATCTCATTAGTACGACGCGCAATGCCAAACCTAATCGCATACGACGTATGTGGTGTACAACCAATGAATGGCCCAACAGGTCTTATCTTTGCTATGAAAGCAAGATACGGTGCTGGTGCAACTTCTTCAACAGAAGCATTATTCGGTGAAGCACAAACACAGAAGTCTGGTGATCAAGCTGGCACACACGATTCAGATAACGCATCTGGTTTCAACGGTGTTGATTCAGAAGGCGCTCGTTTAACATCACTTACTGCTGGCGGTATGTCAACTGCAACTGCTGAAGCATTAGGTTCATCAGGTGGCGGAACATTCCAAGAAATGGGCTTCACAATTGAGAAATCAACTGTTACTGCTAAGTCACGTGCATTAAAGGCAGAGTATTCTTTAGAGCTTGCTCAAGACCTTAAAGCAATCCACGGTCTAGACGCTGAAACAGAATTAGCAAACATATTGTCAACTGAAATCCTCGCTGAAATTAACCGCGAAGTTGTCAGAACAATTAACTCACAAGCTAAAACTGGTGCTCAACAGGCAAACGTAACTGCAAACGGTATATTCAACATGTCATCAGATGCTGATGGTCGTTGGAGTGCTGAGAAGTTCAAAGGTCTCGGAGTACAAATCGACAGAGAAGCAAACGTAATTGCTAAAGAAACTCGTCGTGGTAAAGGTAACGTAATCATCTGTTCATCCGATGTTGCTACTGCCCTCGCCGCTGCTGGAACTTTAGACTACTCACCTGCTATCGCATCTAACCTACAGGTAGATGACACAGGTAACACTTTTGCTGGTCTATTAAACGGACGTACAAAAGTATACATCGACCCATATGCAAGTACAGACTATGTAACAGTAGGTTACAAAGGTACAAACCCATATGACTCAGGCGTATTCTATTGCCCATATGTACCACTACAAATGGTTAAAGCCGTTGCAGAAAATACATTCGCTCCAAAAATCGGGTTCAAAACTCGTTATGGTATGGCGTCTAATCCATTCGTAGGTGCTACACCTGCTGATGGCCTTGCTGCAGTGAAAACTAACCAGTACTACAGAATCTTCAAAGTGACTAACATCCTTACATAGATTACTGTAAAAAAGATTTATTCTTTTGGGGAGACTTCGGTCTCCCTTTTTTTTTGAAAAAAGTAAAATTAGTGCTTGACTTTTTAGTAAAAGTTTAGTATAGTAGGAATATATGGCCAGTAAATGAAAGGAAAAAATGTTATGAAAGCATATGAAATCAAGTTAAAGTTAAACACGAGAAAAGAAAACTGGAAAAGATTTTCTACCGCAAGAGAAGCAGTTAAGTATATTCTTACAGAAAGACATGCCGAAGGATTCACGGTTGATGGTCGTACTTATGAAGATAAGTTTGAAGAGATTGAGTGGATTGGAAAGGGGAGAATAGTAAATGTCTAAGTTAGAAATAGATAAAACATATCGTATATCTGTAACTGAAGGTGGATACGAAGAAGTCGCAGAATATTATAATCGTGAAGAAGGAAAAGTATATCTAGTTAAAACCGCATATGAAAGTGTTGATGTAGATGTTACTCCAGAAACTCAAACAGAGTTAAACTTATTGAATCAATATATCGATAAAGATAGTAAAGGTACAGTATTATTAGAAAGAGATTTTTGTAATATTGAATTTCAAGGTGTGGGCGATGCTTATTCTATAGTCGTAACAGAACGTCAATCTGGTGAAGAGCTGGATATAGACGCAACCAAAATGTATCTTGACGAAAAATGGGAATGGGTAGATGATGAAGGATACTATTCATTGCCTATTGTATTAACAGAAGTAAAGGTACAAGTAGGTAAAAAGTACCAAATATTTGTTCCAAAAGGAGGATATACTGAATACGAAACATATGAGAATGTAAATCAACCAAATGATTTTTTATATACAACTACTTCTTGGAGAGGTGTGGATGCGTTCGTTACTATAGAAAGCACCGAGGAAGCCAAGTTATTAGAATACTATATAACTAAAGATACTACTGGAACTTTCCAACTTGATTCTCGTTTTAATAACGTTAAATTTGAGGGTTGTTCTGGCTCATACGGAGGTGTAGTTAAAAACGCAGAGGGAGAAGAGATTGATGATGACCCTCTTGATGACTATGAGAAATGGGAATTTATGGAATGTGAATCATACTATGAATGCCCTATAAGAATAAAAGAAGTGGAGTAAATAATGTTTGAGTTTTTTCTAGGATTAATGATAGGTGGTTTTGGAACCATACTGTTTGTCTTTATGACAAGTGTCGATATAGATTGTGGTGGGTATACATCTATGACACCCGAAGAGGAAGAAGATGAAAGGGAAATGTATCTTAGGGGTGAAGATTAGTGGGAACTAAAGCGGGAAAAATTTGGGGAAACACAGAACTGATACACGCGAATGGTGTATTAGAGTTTCATCGTATCGAGTTTAAAAAGGGATACAAGTGTTCCGAGCATTTACACAAACATAAATGGAATGGTTTCTTTGTAGAGAAAGGAACTATGATTGTGCGTGTATGGCAAGATGGAGAACAGGACGGTCTTGTTGATGAAACAATACTAACCGCAGGAGATTTCTGTCAAGTAAAACCAGGAAAGGTGCATCAGTTTGAGGGCGTCCAAGATGGTGTTGCGTTTGAATTATATTGGGCAGAGTTTGCTCACGATGACATTGAAAGAAGAACTATAGGAACTGCTATCTAACAACAAACTGTGAAAAGTTAAATACTGCAGTAAATCCTAAGTAAGAAGCTTGACCAGAATTAGATACAAACTCAATACCACCTAAACTCGTAGGTATACAATCTCTATAGGTTATAGTTTTATTAACATTATTATGACTTGATAAAATAGAAAGAGTTATATCTGAGTATGTTGGTATTGCTGTTTTTCTATCTCCAGCTGTTACTTGCCCATCATTAACGGTTCTTTGTAGCCAATCGAACATTTCGTTATAAGAAGCCATATCCTCATCAAGCAAAATATTAAACGTCAAACCACCAAACCTCATTGCGTCACCTGCTATAGGAACAGAAGTTATTCTTCTTACAGGAAGTTCTACAGCATTTACGTCAATAGCAGGATGTGATACTGATTGAACAAAATACTCTAAGTTTGGATATCTTGCTCGGTCAATACTAATACGAAACCCTGTGGGTTGTAAGTAGTTTACATTAGATGTAAGTTCAGCATCTTTTATTTGGGTTTTAAGCGTTGCGGTATTTTGTGGCATTTTAGTTCCTATATCTTCTACTTCTATTTATATATAATAAAGATACAAAAATAAATAATACTTGACTTTTTACATAAAACGATATATAATATAGGTTATACGAGAAAGGTGCATTAATGATAAATTTAGAATCCATATTGGCAGAGTGGAAAGAGGACTCTCTTATAAAGGAAGGTCAACTCGACAAGAATAGTATGGACACTCCTAAAATGCATGCCAAGTATCTTGAGTATCTATCCCTAACCAAACTACGATT
>Ga0098055_1001021_pt1 | contig 15539 bp, 24 predicted proteins | sample 17_taG_FD_75107 | JGI IMG/M metagenome (GOLD analysis project Ga0098055, IMG submission 75107) | Marine viral communities from the Subarctic Pacific Ocean - 17_ETSP_OMZ_AT15314 metaG | ecosystem: Environmental > Aquatic > Marine > Oceanic | place: Pacific Ocean | collected 2015-01-18 | reverse complement strand
AGAACGCAAACATTAGTATTCTTAATGGAGTTACTTTATAATCTTTTCCTTGCTTACCGACTCCTACAACTGCCTTTATTGCTTCTATTATCAAAACAAAAGACTATTCATAAACATTACTCCGAACATCATAACCATAGCTCCAAGCTGAATAAGCGTTGGAATTACGACACACATAACTAAAGGATTAAAATCCATCTTCATCCAATAATCTTCTTTGTGCCATTCCTTAACTTGTTCTGGTGTTGCGTTGCTATATCGTTGTGCCGTTCTTCGCTCAGTACTTTCTGTCATTATCTAACCTTCTCGTAATTTTATTAATAATATTTTCTGCTTCTGGATAATCATCCATCATATCTACTACTTTATCAATCATATCTAAATCAAGTAACATATCGTTTCGACGATTGAGCCAACTCTCTTGTTGTTTCATCGCTTCTGCTTTCATCTGTTCCATGTAATGCATATCATGTAACTTTTTGATGAATTGATTTACTTGTAACCACCTGTGATAATTTACGTTGCCGTCTTTGTCAAATGGTTTTTCTTCGCTCATTTAAATAGTCCGATCCTTTCTCCCGCTGCTTTACGACGATCATACTCTTCGGGAGTAGAAGGGTATCGCCATCCCCATGCTGCACCAAGAGCCATAAAGGTTCCTGAGTACGCGACCGCTTTCCAATTTCCGGTTGTTATAATCATTAAGATTAAAGCAAAAGCCATAAATCCTAACATCATATACTTTGCCTTCTGTGGAAATACTTTTTTGGTTTCCCAGTTTGTTAAAAATGGTCCAAAGAGTTTATGGTTATATAACCAGTTATGCATTCTATCTGAACTCTTTGCGAAACAATAAGCAGCAAACACTGCAGGTATACTAAATGGAATACCTGGCATTACAACTCCAATATAAGCAACTCCTAAACTAAGAAATCCTAATCCACCCCATGCTAATTTTTTTACGTTCATTATATTTTCCTACGATTTATAGTAGATGTTAATCCACTTCTTTTTTCTTCAATCTCCATATTCATTACTTGACTGTTATCAACCAATGGTTTAGAAGGAGTCTCACGGTCACGTTTAAATGCGGCTGTGCTTACAATTAATAACATTATTGCCAAAGGATCAAATACGAATATAATTATAAGTATAATCCATCTGACAGCATTGTCGTAATATTCCTTTGCCTCGGTTCCGTATAACATATCAGCGATATATTTTACTGGACCAAGTTCCGATTCTTGTTCTAACTGAAGTCTCTGTATAGGCAACTTCTGTTCGTTATATTGTACAATACTTACTACTGCTTTGTCAATAGTTATTGCTAAATTATTTCTTTCTTCTGTTTGACGACCATTGACATAGTTACGATCTTGTGGTCTTGATGTCTCCAAAACATAATCCAAACCTTCGATTCTATCTTGTGCAGCTTTAAGTTTTGATTGTTCTGCGGCGATTCTTGTATCAATGATACTTGCTTCTAAAGAAAAAGAATCCGATACTAACGCAGAATCAATATGCGCTTTAGAAAGGAATCCAAAGATACCCATACTTGTAATTAACATTAAGACAATGACAGCGGCTGTAAAATAACCACGAACCAAATTATTGATTCTATCCCATTCGTAATGTAACCATGCTGCTGAAACAAGTTTACCAAACTCAAGCACAGTTGCCATAACGGCAATACTGATAGCAGCACCACTAAAAATTGTCATTAATCCTATGATACTAAAATATGCAGCGGTTGCTGCTAAAGTGAGGGACGTTGTTAAAGTTAACCATTTCATAATATTATTTATTTGTAATAAGCAAATGTTTCCTTGAGACCAACGATTAAATCTTCCATCATACCATTAGTATGTAAGGGAGTAGGTGTAATTCTAAGCCGTTCTTTACCAACATCGACTGTTGGATAATTAATTGGTTGCACATATAATCCATGTTCGTTCAATAACCTATCTGACATTAGTTTGCATTTCTTTGCATCTCTAACCATCACTGGTAATATATGAGTGCAACTCTCTTCGTGTAATTCTATACCTTCATTAATTAACATGTTCTTTAAAGTCAATGCTCGTTCTTGATGAAGTTCTCTCAAATCATTATGGTCTGATAGATATCGTATGGAGGCAATTGCGCCCGCTGCCATAACAGGTGACATACTTGTTGTAAAAATAAATCCACTTGCGACTGATCGTATAGCATCAAGAACAATACTATCACCAGCAATATAACCTCCATGACAACCAAACGCTTTTCCCAAAGTTCCATTTATAATATCTACTCTATCTTGTGAGTTAATCTTTTCGCAGTATCCTGCACCATGTTCACCGTATAAACCTACGGCATGTACTTCATCTATATATGTTATTGCACCATACTCATCTGCTAAATCGCAAATCTCTTCAATAGGAGCAACATCTCCATCCATACTGTAAACACTTTCAAATACAATACATGGAGTGTATCCTGACTCTACAGTTACCTGTAAACATTCTTCCAACGATTCCATATTATTATGTTCAAATACATGTTTAGGAGCACGACTATGTTTCATACCCATAATCATTGAGGCATGATTTTTGTTATCAGAAACAAAACATATATCTGGTACGATACGAGATAAAGCAATTAATGTCCATTCATTGGCAACATACGCCGATGTAAATAATAGACCGCTTTCTTTTTTATGTAATTGTGATAGTACATTTTCCAATGTTACATGGTAATGGGAAGTACCGCCAATATTGCGAGTACCCCCACTTCCACTTCCTGTCTTTAACAACGCAGTTTGCATTGCATCAATTACATACTTGTTTTGTCCCATTCCCAAATAATCATTTGAGCACCAGTTAACAATTGTCTTAGGGGAATAAGGTGAGTACCAAGTCGCTTTAGGAAAGTTTCCTTTATCACGTACGATATCGTTAAATACTCTGTACTTACCTTCATCCTTTAATTTGTCAACCACATTATGGAAAGGTTGTTTGTTTATCATTTCTACGCCTTATGCTGCGTAGGCATCATCCCAGGATCCTTCTAAACCAGCAACCTCATATTCGGTTACACGATTCTCAAAGAAGTTTGTATGGTCTGCACCGTTTAATACCCATTCTAACCAAGGTAGTGGATTTTCCTTTACCTTGAAATTTGGTTTCATGCCTAACTGTAATAATCTTCTATCCGTTATATATTTTATATATTCTTTTACTTCAGATTTTTCCAAGCCTTCAATAGTTCCCATTGCGTATGCAAGATCAATAAACTTATCTTCGAGATCAACGATGTCTTTTGACATTTCGTAAATTTCTTTTTTGAACTCATCGTCAACAACACGACTATGTTCTTTTACAAACGCTTTAAATAATTTAGAGTTACCTTCAACGTGAATTGATTCGTCGCGAATACTCCACTCAACTACTTTACCCATACCTTTCATTTTACCGAAACGTTGAAAGTTAAGTAACATAACGAAAGAAGCAAATAAAGCAACACCTTCGTTGAATACTGATTTGGCTAATGATAAACCAAGACCACGTAGAGTTGCTGTGTCTGCCTTTCTCATATAGTCAATCTTATCAGCCATTTCTGTATAGTCTAGGAATGCATGATATTCGGAATCAGGTAAACCTAATGTTTCATTCAATAACGCATAAGCACGTTGATGAATACCTTCTCTTGCTGCAAATGATCCTAACATATTACGGATTTCGTTATTCTTAAACTTAGGAATAAATTGATCGTAATAGTTCTGACCTACTGCTACGTCTGATTGAGTAAAGAGTCTTAAGATGTTTGTAATATAATCTTTCTCGGTCGTCGACATCTTGCCGCCTTTCCAATCGGCAACATCTTCAGATAGATCAAGTTCATCTTCGATCCAATGCGCTTTCTCATGTCTTGTTGTAATTTCAACAGCCCAAGGATAATGAAACGGTTTATATGTTTCACTGAACTCCATGAGTCCACCTTGTTTCTTAACAAGCTTGTCTGCTATTGCCATTAGGTCGTTATACGTACCTATATGTTCGTCGTTAATATAAATCTGCGGTACGGATCTAACTTCCTTACCGTTCGATACTCTTTGGTAAAAAGCAAGTCTTTGCTCTTCGTCGTCTAATACTACTTGTGTATAACCAATTCCATGTTGATTAAACCAAGCCTTTGCCTTTTCGCAAAAAGGGCAGTTGGATTTTGTATAAATTAATACTTCCATTTCATTTATCCTTGGCATGCTACGCATTCATCTTGTTCCTCTTCTGATTTCCCGAATTGTACTGCGTTTGTGTTAATAATATCATCTAACTTTTCGCGTTTCACTTTCTCGGAAACGTTTTCTGCTCTGTTAGAAGATTCTGTTCTTAAATAATATAATCCTTTACAACCTTGTGCCCAAGCTTGATAGTGTACGGTATGTAAGTACTTCTTATCAGCTCCTGCTGGGAAAAAGATGTTCAGGGATTGTCCTTGGCATAGATACTTTTGTCTGTCTCCTGCTAGCTTAATTAACGCATGTTGGTTTAATTCTATTGCTGTTTTGAAAACATTCTTTATATGATCATCTAAGAATTCTAGATGCTGTACTGACCCGCCATTTGTAATAATAGTTGACCATACTTCATCTGTATTCTTGCCTCGTTCTTCCAATACCTTTTCAAGATATGGATTTTTATTTAGGTGACTTCCCACCCTTGTTCTTGAAGTAAATGCGTTTGCCTTCCAAGGCTCAATACTTGGTGAGGTATCTACAATCATAGAACTATTTGCGTTTGGAGCAATTGCTAACATATGAGCATTACGACGTCCTGTGCCTTTCATATCTGGTGCTTCACCACGACGTTTACCCATTTCTTCAGTTGCTTCAACCGACTTCTGTTTAATATATGAAAAGATCTCTTCGTTCTTGTCAATTGCTTCTTGACTATCAAACGCAATTAAGTTTCTTTGGAAGAAGGAATGCATTCCCATCGCTCCTAAACCTAATGATCTTTCTTGTTGTGCACTATAACGTGCTTTACTAATCTCATCACCTGCATTATCAATAAAGAACTGTAATACATTATCTAAAAATACAATAAGGTCTTTAACCATATTAGTATCTTTCCATTCATCGTACTTTTCTAAATTGACTGAAGACAGACAACATACTGCTGTTCTTTCTTCGTCGGTCACAAGGTGTATCTCATTACATAGATTAGATCCTTTAATTGATAAACCTAAATCTTTTTGAGCTTGAGGTAATGCTGCATTGGCAGTATCAATAAAGTTAACATAAGGTTCACCTGTTCGGTATCTTGTCTCTAATACTAATTCCCATAGTTTACGAGCATCTACCATTTCACGAACTGATTTATCGTTAGGATCTAATAAACCCCATTGTTTGCCGTCACGTACTGCTTCCATAAAGGCATCAGTTAAATTAACGGCATGATGAAGATTTAAATTCTTTCTGTTTACGTCTCCTGTTGGAATACGCATATTAATAAATTCTACAATATCCGGATGGTCAATATCCATATAAGCTGCATAAGAACCTTTTCTTGTACGTCCTTGACGATACGCAACCATGTCAGCATCAACTGTATGTAGAAACGGCATCGGTCCTGGAGCCTTTTTAGATACTGCTCGAATATCAGACCAATGACCACCTACTCCACCACCTTTTACTGATAACCATCTTAACTCTGCTGTATGATCAATTAATCCATCTAATGTATCAGGTACATATGTTAGGAAACAACTAATAGGTAATGCTTTTGCCTTTTCTCCTTTTAAGACTGCATTAGAAAGTACAGGAGAAGAATACATAAACCAACCTTCAGAAACATAATCGTATATTCTTTGTGCAAGTTTTAAATTACCACCACAGAACGCAACCGCTGCTCGAGCATAAGCCATTTGAGGAGATCTTTCATCGTCTCGACAATAATAGTCCTTTAATAGTTTAAATGACTGTTCCCCTAATTTCTTATCTCTGCCTGTTTGTATTTCAATACCTAGATGTTGCATTCTTTACTCCGTTATTATTCTTGTACATATTCTTTGGTTAAGGGAAAGATATTGGTAATTACTCTTGCGCATTCTACAGCAAGATCCATATGTTCTAACTGAGTACCGTTTCCTGATCGTAATTCAATATAGTGAATCCATGATCTTAGTGTACCATTGACATATAATCTTGAGACTGTATTGCCTTCTGGTAAAACCGCTCTTGCTTGTTCTTTTGCGATTCCTTTATCAATTGCCCATTTATATAATTTTTCTGTTTCGCGAATGAACTGCATTTGCTTCATTCTCCAATCTTCTGCTATTCTTCTTTGACCTTCGTCGTCTTTATCAACAGGAATACTGTTTTGACGATTCTTTGTATCTTGGAACCTTGCTTCGCGTGGAATCATTTCTAAATCTTCAAGTGGGTTTGCGTATCTTTGGCTAAACTCTTGAAAGGAGAAACTACGATGTCTTATAAGTTGACGAGCAATATCTCTTGTCGTTTCAACTTCTAAACAAACACTGACCATTTCCAAAGGTGACCAATGTTTATGCTTGATTAAATAATTAACAAGCTTACTATTTGTTGCTGTGTTATTTTGATTATTAGGATTACTTACTCGAGCACAATATGCTACTAAACCTAATAAGGAATTATCTCCGTCCATTAAATCTTTTGGAGACCCTACAATCGCAGGTACTTGACTATGGCTAATCAATTTTACTTTCATTATATATTATGTCCTTTTCCATTGTTGAAATTTCAATTTAGCTTCCAAACCTCTATATGTTATTGTTCTCATCAAACTCTCAACGCAAGATATACTTCCATCAAGAACCATTTCATTTATATCTTTGCCTGGGACATTGTGTGGCCATATCACAACACTGTGTCCTGCATCGATTATACGTTCCATCCTTTTATGAATCTCTAAGTTACGAGGTTCAGCATCAAAGACAAAGACTGCATTATCCACCTTTTCAAGCGAATTGGTATTTCCATCTGCTCCATTCATTGCGATTGCATTTGATAAAAACATACTATCAAGTGCACCTTCAACCACATAATACTTTTCGTTAAAGTTTACTTTGTCCAGTCCATACAACTTTGGTACTTCTTCGAACATAATAGTAATATAACGAAGGAATGCATCAGGGTCCATTGACCTTGCTGATACTCCGAAACAATTGCCGTCTTTATCTAAGAACGGTATTACAAGTCGAGCTTCATCTTTCTTAACGTTCTCGAACTTATTTGGTACAATCTCATTGATCCATTCTTTAAACTTAGGAGCAAAGTAAAGTCGATAATGGTGCTTAGAAGGAATGGACCTTTTATCTATATATTTCTTTACTGGGTGATTATAATCAAGTTGGCTGATTTTTTTTAACTTTTTTAATGGATCCGAACGAGAGAATTGTGGTTCGGTAAATTTGGTTGTCTCTAGAGTTGATGTTGCTGTTTCGACCGTGTTATTTGCTTTGCCAATGAACTTCTCGGCAACATAATCATTGTATGCCAATGGGTCAACAACCTTAAGGAAATTACCGAAGATATGACTTGCGCCACAATTGTGACAATAATAAAATAACTTATTCTCACGTTCGAGGAGCCAGCCTCGCGCTTTAGATTTATTCTTTTTAGAATCCCCACACAAGGGACAACGAAAGTTGATCTTGTATGGGTTTGTGTTTTTGATACGATATCTGTCCAGTCTCCCAGCTAAATGTTGGGCGTACTGAATATCAACAAAGTCAAGCATAATATAAAAATCCGAAAAAATCTGTTATTAGTGTATATTATAACAAATTAACAACGAGATGTCAACCAAATAATTTAGGTAAATCCAATTTAGTGACAATGAATATGACAATCGCTCCCATACCCATCATGTACCATTTCCATCTATCAAGGCTGGTTACTCTACCTTCCATCTCAGATATACGTTTATCAAGATTACCGTTTAGTTTACTCAACGCAACCATGATTTCTTCATTGCGTTCTTTACGGTGTTGAGCGTTGTTATCAGATAGTCTTTGATGATCTTCTCTTGAAGAACTTCTGTATTGTTCTAACCTATCGTGAACAATTGCCAAATCTTTTTCTATTTCGACTTTGGTTTGTTTTATATCAATATCTAGGTTTTCAATTTTTTCAGCAACGTTATTTAGTATCTCGTGTTGTACTGCAACGCGCTTGTCTCTATCAGCAGACTTTTCAATGATGTACTCGTACTTAGAGAAAAACTTCTCTATTTGTTTTATGTCCTTTTTGATTAAGGCCACATCGGTTTTTACACCAGAAATGTTCTGATCTATATCGCTCATAAGCTTAGTGTCTCTGTATTACTGCTATTATATCACAAAGTACATAATATGTCAATGGTATTTATAACCATCACAACTTGATTTGGGTCTGTTTAAAGATATATCTTTTTTATTTCTTCTCTACTGCAAGACCTGCAGCAGGTTCGTCATCAATCGTTACATTTCTATAATAAACTATGACTTCGCCAAGTTCACGAATGTATCTTCGTAACTCTTGAGTGTTCTTAGCCATCATTTGATAATCACCGACGGTCATTGCCACAAAGACAATGTCTCCGTTGTTTTTATCTTTCATTTCATCTAAGAACCTATCGAGGTAGGTGTATCCCACAGGCCATTCTGGATGTTCTCTTTCTTCTAATGAACAATCCTTCGGCCTTTTTGTTTTTGGATTGCCATCGTCATCTATCTCACCTGTAGGTAGACCTCTACAAGGATTTGTAATGATTGCTTCTGAGACAACATACCACTTTGGATCCTGTAATGAAATAGGACGTGGTAGTGAGGGTTGTATTATTTCGATCTTAACCGGTTTGGTAATGATCTCAACTTCTTTAGTACCAAAGATATTTTGTAAGGTACTACAACCGCTAAGGAACGTCAGGAGCATCAAGCTCGCTAATAGCTTTGCTGTCATTCTCTATATCTCCAAATACTTCTGCAGTACCATTGTTGAATCTTGTTTCCATCAACCCTGGTTTAGCAATGGCAAGTTTATCAAAGTTATGTTTAGCAAATATAGCAAGGTACTGATCCTTCTCTTGTTCTATTTGATTATAATTACGTTGAAGATTGCCTAAAGATTTTGTTTGTTTCTCAAAGGATTCTGTGATAGCAGCAATGGCAGCTTTCTGTTCTGCCACAGCCCCTTCCAATTTAACATTGTTTTCTTTGAGAGTTTGGTTTTCGTTATATAACCAATATCCACCGAGACTGAGTACCAATATAATTCCTATGAATAATTGGTTAAACATGTTACTCTTCTTCTGGTGTTTCTACTGACTCTACGGTTTGACCTGTTCGTACGTCAACTTCATCAGCGACGATTCCTTCAATACCTGTGTCAGCTTCGACTTCGGCTTCAGGTTCTGCTGCTAAGTTCATTGTTTCGACTTCTGCGACTTCAGGATGTTCCGCTGTCATGTCTTGGTATTTTGTATTTAAGGCTGCTCTTACACGACTTGTCATTTCGTCGTCAAAAGCTTGCTTTACCTTTAACGGATTGTTGTCTAAGGCTTGTGAAATAATATCATTTACTGGCATGTTATGTTCTCCATTATATATTGTTAGTAATTGTATTTATACATTTTCCAAACGAACCATTAATCTCTCGGCTCGGTTAGTAACTTGTTTGTGCCATTGAGAATCTCTACCCTCAACAGCGGCTTCTTTCCAATCTCCTTTGAGAATGGCTGCATGCATTTTCTTAAATTTGCTTAATCTCGTACGACCCATATTGAACATCATATTAACCAAGATTTGTTGGACTTCGTCCTCAAGTTCTCCAAAGACCCCGTCTTCGTATAAATGGTTGCATTCAGATATTGCCAAGTCCAAATCATGCTCGAAACATTCTTTGACTCTTTCTTCAGTGATTGGTGATCCAACTTCAGCTCCGAACTCTGGGTCACTATCAAGTACCAAGTGTCCAACACCAAACGTAGGGTATCCGAGATGATCTTTGTATATTTCATATACTACACCTTCGTCTACTTTTAATTGTTCAAAGACAGCTTCTCTGTCTAATTTTGTATCTTTAAAAAACATTTATCTTCCTCTTTATGATAATGTAGAAATATCTATTGAGCTTGTTCCTTGAAATTGTAACAAGGATTCTACTTGACTTTCTGCAAAATCTTGAATATTGTTTGCGTAATAATTATCACCGCCTGCATATTCATATCCCCATACTGTAATATCAAACGCAGTGTTCGCAGTTGTAACTTTTGTTATTTCACTATTGGCATAATCTTCAGCACTTAATACAGCAATCATAGGCTGTTTAGAAAATACAGAGGATCCAACAGCAACATCATAAGTTTTAACGTTAAGTGTTACTTTCTTAACGGTGTTATCAGTATCAATTTTTAATACTTCAACTAGTTCAAGTACCTTATCATAAACAGGCATAATGATTACTTATAGTTTGCTGACCAATCAGATCTTGGAAAGTTAACAAATGATTTTAATTTGCCTAACTCTGTTACCATGTCACTGAAGTCAATATCAACTTCATCCATACCTCTTGGTAACTTTGGATTCTTACCTGGGAAACCAGGGTATATATCCAATGCAAAATCTAATTCGCCGCCACCAACTTTAAGTCCGTTTTCTTTGGCGGTAGGTAAAGGTCCAACAAGTACTTCTTCTTCCTTGAATTGTAAACCTATTTTTCTGAAATGTTTTTGCACAATTTTTAAAGCAGCTTTAACATCCTTAATAACAGGTGCTGATGTATTGTCATCATGCATTGCTTCTTGCTTTATTTTAAATGTGCCGCCAAAACCTGTAAGAACCATATCTGGTCTTGGAGGTTTAGGTAATCTAAAACTTTCGTTTAATTGCTCTGAATCAGTAAATTGATTAAATGATTGCATTCTATTCTCCTTTGTTTATCCTGCGGATGATCCCATTGCTTGCTTGGCGGCAGCACGTTCCTTATCGCGTTCTTGTTTGCGTTTCTCGCGTTCTTTTTCAGTCTCATCACGACCTTTCTGACGTTCTGCATCAGCGGCGTGTTTTAATTTGAGTCTTTCTTTTTCTTTATCTTGTTGATCTTTTAAACGATCAGTTTCAGCCGCTTGTCTCGCTTTCATTTGAGCTTGAGCAACTGCATCTTCCATTTTAACCGTACCCATAATATCTCGAATACGTTTCTTATGTTTCTTGGCGCTCTTTTTAGAAACACCAGGTTCTCCATCAGGACCTACTCCTAATCCAGCAATGTTTCCACCGCCAACATTATTTGTAGGTTCTTCTTCGATGTCTCGCTTCGCCGCCTCGGCAATCACTGCACCGTTTTCATCCATGAATCGTTGTAACGCTAAATCAAAGTCCTCTTCTAAAGATTCCTCTGTTAAATAGCTAGTTGCATCAATTCTTTGTTGTTCGCGTATCAACCATAAGGCTGATGCATACGAAGCAAGTTTTGTTTGTCCGCCAGGAAGTTTTGCTAATAGTTTCTTCAGATTCAAAATCATTTGGTCAAAGTTGCCAAACGCTTTCTTCTGCGCATTCTTCGAGAATTCCTTACGTTTGATTAGGATATTACCCTTATCATCAATAATTCCTTCTTTATATGCTTCCCACTTTTCAAAGGGCGTAACAAGCCTTTTGATAAATGAGTACACTAAGAATAGATCTACTACCATTTAAATTTTCCTCAACCTTGTTTCAATGAACTCATCACCGTCTATAGATTCTGCGTTCATCATCAGATCATCGTATACTAACAACTCAGGCATATAGTTCAAATACTCCACGAACGGTTTTAAGAATTCGTGATACTCATGTAGGCGCATGAATAGCATATTTGTTGCCTGTGGTCCAAACACATTGAATATTACAATGAGATGGTTCAGAATTAACCTTTCCTTCAATTCGTCGTCTTGCCTATAACGAGAGAAGAGTTTGCGGAGATATTGAAATCTCTTTATGTCCTCTTCGAACTCTGACATCTCAGTACACTGAGGGTTGTCATAGTGTTTCATCGCATATAGCAGAAAGGTTGATTCTGTCAAATTCATAACAATAAAGGCTAACTCAGTTAAAGTTAAGCGTCAGCAACAACTGTATCTTCATCCGCTGTGTCACCAGTAATACCAAGGTCGCCAGCATCAGCTGCTGAAACTTTCATTGGTACTAAGCATTCTGCGTAGTGACGGCCATTTGAAGTATGATACAACCACCAGCCCGGTCCTTTAAGACCTTTAGCTCTGTTAGCTGCAACGCCTGCTTCTGTTAAGTCAACAAAGACTGCGTTGTCTTCGTCGTTTGACTTATTAGTATTGCCTGCGGCAGTTTCGAGCCACTTTGGTACGCTAGCTGCAGCGTCTGTCTTTCCCCATAGTGCCATTGTTATTCTCCTAATTTATTATTTTAAAACTTTATAAAGTTCATCAACTAATTCAGCTTTCTTTTTTCGTTTATCAAGTTCAACGCCTGCCTTACGACCTTCAGCCTCAAGTCCAGCTTTTGTTAGTTTACCTAACGCAGCTTTAGTAACTTTAGGACCTTTTGCAGTTGCAGCCTTTTTAGGCTCCTTAACTGGGTCTATTTTAGCAGGAGTCTTTTTGTCTAAACCAAATAGCTTTTTAATCCAATCAATCAAAAACATAATTTACTCCTATTATATAATAGAAATTAACTACCGCAATTACTGGCGGCTAATTTCTTTTTCTTTTCTGACTGTTCCTCTTCAGATTTCTCTGTAGTTTCTTCAGCCTTTTCGTCGTCTCCTTTCCAGTTCTGGTCAACGTAATCAAAGAATTCTTTTTTCTTCGCATCGCTTTCCAATTCTGCTGGACTTTCAACTCCAAACTTTTTCAAACACTTTTTAAAGAATTCTTGATATTCAGAATCCTCTTCGTTTTTTAAACGAGACATGACTAATTGCTCAATCTTGCCTTCGATAATTTCTTTCCAACTCATTGCTCTTTCCTCGTTATATTGTTCTGGTAAAGTTTTTATGAATTTCATTATATCTTTATTATCACCAAAAACACTTAACTCCATTCCAGTTGAAGTTTTTTTAGAAAACGGATTAAGTTTTGCTTTCTTAGCTAGCATCAACGCATTCTTATAACTTTTGTCGTCCATGTCAACTAATTTAAAACTACCGTCTGCCATTTAACTATATTCCTTTTTTAGTTTAATATGTTTATTTATAACAGTTTCGTTATCCGAATCTGTAAATTATTAATACCTTTAATCAAACGGTGATATTCGCCTTCTTCGATTTTAAACCTTACTCCTGGTTCTAGTAATAATGGTAAACAGTTTTCTGGTTGAAATTGCCAACCATCTCCTGATATAACTTCAACCATGCGGTCTTCTTTATCTCTGTGCCAAACAAACTCTGCCTGATCTTCGTTAATATCAAATGTACGAATATCACCAAGATCCGTATATGGCTTACCAGAAATAACTACCACCTCCCTTGAGACCAAGTTCCTTTGCATACTTAGGTAATCGACAGGCCCAGTATCCTGCAGACATTTTATCTGTTTTAGTATCGCAATTGTGTCTGCTTGCGAAGTTCTTAGCTGCATCTCTATCATTGATTTTAGCAGTAAGCCCACCTTTCTCATCGCCGAACTCAATCTTTTTGATATTACCTGTGTCAGGGTTTCTAACATAGACAACATACTTTTTATCTCCACTTGATCTTTTAGGTGTATTTAATTCTGGTTCTTCTTCCAATTCAATCATAGGACTTTCTAAAGGAACAGTAACTCCTTCATATAAACCAAAACCATCATACTGCCAATCTGTAAATTTTTTCATTAGTGATCGCTCTTATCGTTTCTATCTGTTTTATTTGATAATATAAATCGTCTGTTTGGATTGACCGCAATTTTAAACTTAGTCATTAACTTTCTATTCACTAACATTTCTGATGCAGTATCTTTTAATGATAACGCGATTTCAGCAATATGTTTCTTGTTATTGAAAAAGATCTCATGTTCAACTACAGGTCTTGTATCAAATGGTTTCTGACCACGAGTTGGTTTTGAGACATATAATACTTCACTCTCAAACTTATAACCGTTCTTTTCCCAAAATACCATTTTACCTTTTGTTTCCATTTTATCAACATGGAGCATACTTGCCTTTGCACTGTTACCAGAATCAAACTTTGCACGTACAGGATTCTTTTCCATACCTTTAAATATAATCGTTTCGATATAACCTGCTTCTTGTCTAAAGATTGGTCTTCTATTGACATCCTTAGAAAAGAATTGTATAATTGTCTCTACAACTTTCTTATCAGATACTTTACCTTGTTTCTCTTCTGTCCAAGGATCATAACCTTCAAAATGAGAACGAATACCTGGTGAACCATTTACTTCGATAATATAAGGATTGCCTTTCTTATCAACAAAATGATCTACTCCACAATATACAGCTCCTGTTGCTCTTGCGGCTGCTTTGATTACTTCAATCTCTTTCTTTGATAAATCGTATGGTTCTGTTGTTGCACCTTGGTGAACGTTGTTTCTAAAGTCTTTATTATCAGGTGCTTGTATTCTTTCTGCTGCGGCAATAATTTTACCACCAACAAGTAGTGTACGAATATCTGATTTCATTTCAAAGAATTCTTGTATTAATAAATCAGAATCATATTTCCATAACGATTGGCATACACCTGTTAAAGATGACATACTATCAATCTTCATTACACCAACACCTTGAGTACCTTTTAGTGTTTTAACAATAACAGGGAACTTTCCACCAACTCGTTTATGAGCGTCTTCGATTGAATGTTCGTTGGGTATAGATGATGTTCTTGGAATCGGTATATTATTACGACCTAACAATAATGCGTTGGACATTTTGTTATCGCAAACTAACATAGATTCTAAATCGTTAACAAGTAAGAAACCTATATCTTGTAGAGAAGATACGAATGCTTGAGAAGTTAACGTTCCAATTGCACCTGCTCTTACAAATACAATTGAGTTATGAGTTTCTATTTCAATATCTTTATTCTTGCCGTCAATATTACGAATCTTTACAGTTCCAATATCAATATCGGAATCAGCAATCCATGCTTTTGTTATATCAACGAAACTATATTTAATATCTCTTTTAACAGATACTTCTTCAACAATATCAGCAAAGGTTCCGTCACCATCTCCTGTACCTAATACAACAATATGCAGCTCGTTATAGGAAAGAATTTCTGCTTCTTCCTCGAGAGGGTTTCTTCTGTATTCAGATATGGTTTTCATAATTTATTATACAACATTAGCGCTGTAATGTCAACTACTTCTTGCGCTTATTAGCAGCATCAAACGCTTCGTTCATTTCATAAGCTTCTTCTAATTCTTCGTTGTAAGAAGCGTATAAAGCACGATGCTTTTTCTTATGGTCGCTGACCATTTTATTATATTGGTCTTTTTGACCTTTAGATGGTTTCTGAGTCAGATTCCAACCGCCGCCACCTTTGAGTGCAGCAGTTCTTTTAATCAAACTGGCAACTCTTTTATGTT
>Ga0098055_1001017_pt1 | contig 15557 bp, 30 predicted proteins | sample 17_taG_FD_75107 | JGI IMG/M metagenome (GOLD analysis project Ga0098055, IMG submission 75107) | Marine viral communities from the Subarctic Pacific Ocean - 17_ETSP_OMZ_AT15314 metaG | ecosystem: Environmental > Aquatic > Marine > Oceanic | place: Pacific Ocean | collected 2015-01-18 | reverse complement strand
GTACACATGATTCCACGCACAGACGGCGATTGTGCAGATCCTAGAGGTGGTATACGTGGTGTTATTGCAGACAAACAGAAGTACTAGATGATACTCGTAGTCAACGGCGACAGCCACACAGCAGGTGCAGAAGCAGTAAACAGTTACGCATTTGCAGAGGATGATGGTCTATACGGGTACCAAGGACGAAAGCCACACCCTGACAATATCAAAGTAAGTTGGGGATATCTATTACATAATCCACTTAACGCTAAATTTCACTGCCTAGCAGAATCTGCATCAAGTAACCAACGTATCATGAGAACCACTAGGCAATATCTCGAACAATATGATCATAAAGAAGAACTACTTTTAGTTATTGGCTGGTCAACATGGGAAAGACAAGAATGGTTAGTTAATGATGTCTATTACCAAGTTAATGCAAGTGGCATAGATGACGTACCAAAAAGTCATCAACAGAAATATAAAGAGTTCGTAGCAAATGTTAATTGGGAAGAATGTACGCACAAAGCACACAAAGACATTTGGAACTTCCACAAAGAGTTACAGAATCAGAATATCAATCACGTATTTTTTAATTGTAATACACACTTTAGTGATATCAAAGATCACAAAGATTGGGGTACTAGTTATATTGCACCTTATGACTATTTAGAAACTTATGATCGCTGGCTCACTGAGCAAGGACACCAAAAAGTAAGTCCTAAAAGTTATCACTTTGGTCCTGCCGCACATAGAGCCTGGAAAACCAAAATATTACGATATATCATTGACAACAAAATAATTTAATAGTATAATAGCATTATGAAATATTTACTTATAGACACAGCAAACACATTCTTTAGAGCTAGACATTCAGCGTTCAGAGCGGCAGATACTGACGAGAAGGTAGCATTCGCAATACATGTTACTTTGGGTAGTATCAACAAAGCGTTTCGTGATCAGAAAGCAGATCATGTTATCTTTTGCCTAGAAGGACGTTCGTGGCGTAAAGACTATTACGAACCTTATAAGAAAAACAGATCTGTTGCTAGAGCGGCATTGACTGAAAATGAACAGAAAGAAGATGAGGCATTTTGGTCTGCATTTGATGACTTACATACTTTTATCAAAGACAAAACAAACTGCACAGTTCTACAACATCGAGAACTAGAAGCAGATGATCTAATAGCAGGATGGATACAAAGTCATCCTAAAGATCATCATACTATTGTAAGTAGTGACACAGACTTCTATCAATTGTTAAACGCAAACGTTAATCAATATAACGGTATTAGTGACGAGTTACACACCATTGAAGGGATCTTTAATAAAAAAGGTCAACGTGTATTAGATAAGAAAACAAAAGAACCTAAGGAAATACCTAATCCAGAATGGATCCTATTTGAAAAATGTATGAGAGGCGATGCAACTGACAATGTGTTTTCAGCATACCCTGGTGTTAGAAAGAAAGGCACTAAGAATAAAGTTGGACTGTTAGAAGCGTTTGCAGATAGATCTACTAAAGGTTATAATTGGAATAACTTAATGCTACAACGTTGGGTAGATCATAACGAAGAAGAACATAGAGTATTAGATGACTACGAGCGTAATAGAGTACTAGTAGACTTGACAGCTCAACCCGACGATGTTAAAGTTAAAATTGCAGAAACAATCGCACAAGGGCAAGAGTCTAAAGCAGTATCACAGATAGGTACAAAGTTTCTAAAGTTCTGTGGCAAGTACGATTTGGTAAAACTAAGTGAGAATGCAACAACAATAGCGGAGTGGATGAATTCAAGTTATCCAGAAAAAGATTATGGTTAGAACTAAAGAGATCGATTTAAAGCATATTAAAATAACAATACATGCTAAGCCTATTATTAAGGATATGTTCTGGGTATTAACAGCCGAGGACAAGCGTGTAGGTGAAATTAACAAACAAGGTAGCACATATTCATTGAAGATTGGAGATTCAGTTTTTAATTATAAAAATTTAAATAGAATCAAAGCCAATGCCAATATTGAATTTGAGAAACAGATAACAGCGAAAGAACGTGAAGTTAATCAAGTGCATGGTTATTCTACAGACGCAGAACCTTATAATGGTGTTTGGTCACTTCAGCAAAAGGTGCCAATTTTTACTAAAGAAGAAAATTCAAAATCCTGGTTTGCCGCAGGATGGTACTTGGTCAAACAAAACAAAATATGGCGTCAAGATTTTTGTCCTAAACTAATTACTCTACAAAGATATGATTATCGCGGACCTTACAAGTGTCAAAAAGATCTACTTAAGGTAAAAGCATGATCTATATACAACGGTATTTAGAAAAACTTAAAAATTTCCAAAGTCAAAATGCCAAAGACTTTACTATGAGTCTAACTGAGGCAAACAATCTACACCAAGATATCACAAAATTGTTGATTGAACTCAAAGCATTATCAGAAAGCAAGTCAGCTGTTGATGCTGTTGTTGAAGTTGAACTTAAAGGCGAAGATTTTTAAGGATTCAGATTAACTACTCAGTTAATTGGCATAAATACTTGTAATTAATACAATAGGTACGAAGCATAATGAGTAGACCAAAACCGACGGTACTAGTTGAGATAACCGATAAAGAAACATATAAAACAGAGCAGGTATTAGCCTCACAAGGGATATGGGCTGTTTATTATGAAGGTCGTCCAATTAATCTAAAAACAAGTAACTATCTTGTCCAATACCCAGGACCTAAATACAAAAAAGTGTCGTTTAGTAATCCAGGACATGCTATCAACTTGGCTAAAAAACTTAACGAGCAATTTAAAACAGATCAATTCTCTGTAGTTCTTCTTGATAAAGGGAAAACCGTCTACCCTGAAAGTGGAAAGAAGTAGACAACATCTTACCAAACAACTCTCCGAGTTAACAACGAAGCCTCCCATTAACTGTGACACCGCTAGTGAAATATGGTGGTGGAACAAGTATAACTCGAGTAGCTTCAGACTAACAGTGGAAGGGCTAATAGCGTTAACAAACGAGTTGGTGCTAGCGAGCTACAACTGGAAACTAGCAGAACCTTTGAGAGTTACTCCTCAGATATTACTTAAACTAGATCGTAAGTTAGAAAGTCCTTACTTTGTTAGATTTGGCGGCAAGAAAGAACTGTTTATACACGAGCTAATCCTATTCGCTGAGAAAGAAGCAACTTATCTTAATCTAATAGACGACCTACATAAGTTTTTGGATAATTTATAATACTCCAACATTATCGCACGATAAATACTCCGTCTAAATAGGAGATATACAATGTGGTATGAACCAATTATTATAGTTTTTATTCAGTTGCACATAGCAACTGCGGCGTACACTTTATACGCTCATAGAGGAATGGCACACGGCCATTTTAACTTCCACCCTGCACTAGCACATACTATGAGATTTACCTTATGGTTTACTCGTGCGTTTGCATGGAAAGGATGGGTACGAAACTTTGCGGCCTTGCATCGCAAACATCATACATATCCAGACATCAAAGGAGTTGACCCGCATTCACCTTATGAATACACATTTAGTCAAATGTTTTCAAATTTAAAAGCAGAAGCATATGACGGACCTCATTATATATCTACAGAAGAGGCACATAAATGGACTCCAGACTTAGTAGATCACGATGATTGGATTGAGAATAATTTATATACAAAATATCCTAAATTAGGACTATTGATTATATGGGCAACACTTACATATTTTTATGGATGGTCTGGATTTATTACAGCAGGACTAGCATGGTACTTACCTAAACACTTAGGTGTGTTTATTGGATCATGGTTGCCTCACAAGTTTGGTCTTAAACATTTTAAAAACGAAGAAAAAGATGATCGTTCGCGTAACGTAAGTCCATGGGGCTTATGGTGGGCAGGTGAAGAAATTCATGAGAATCATCACAAATGGCCTGGTGCTTGGAACTTTGCTCGTCGTTGGTATGAGTTTGATATTGGTTACTGGTATGCTCGATTCTTTATGATGATAGGATTGATGTCAATTAGAAATGCACCATACAGACCAGACCGTGGTGCTAACATGGATGGCGATAAGGCGTATCAATAATGTTTGAGTGGTACTGGGCATTTATAGCTCAAATAGCGGTATTCCATATATCAATGATATGTTATACAGTGTATCTACATAGATGTCTGGCACATAGATCATTCCATGTGACTAATCTAGGAGAACACTTCTTTAGATTTTTTCTTTGGCTTTGTAGTGGACGTATTGTGCAAGGTCAAGAAAAAATGTGGGCGGCCTTTCATAGACGTCATCACAAGTATTCAGACACTGATGACGACCAACAGTCACCATACCAATATACATTCAAACAATTTATGACTAGTCTCCAGACAAAGCCAGGTGACGCCGCTTACATATCAGATAAAGATATCAAACAATACACACCAGACATAAACCCAAAACAATACTGGATGGATGGTAACATCTATTGTAAATATCCTAACTTGGGGTTGAATATTCTTTGGATTGGGTATACAATACTAAGTGGATGGCCAGGATTTATACTAGGCATGGTTTACAGATTTTATCCACACGGTCTTGGTTCAGTTATTAGATTCTATATTGGACACAAGTATGTTGGTTACAGATATTACAAAGATAAGAAAGGTGATTTATCACGCAACGTTGGTCCTTGGGGCATAGTGTTTGGCGGTGAAGAACTACACGAAAATCATCATTTAGAGCCTGGTAACCCAACATTTAGTCATAGATGGTATGAGTTTGATATTGGTTATGCGTATACATTTTTATTTAGAGCAGTAGGTATTTTAAAATTAGCAGACAGAAAACAGACACGATGAACGATTACCAGCCATGGAATCCCGAGTGGCGTTATACTAAATTTACAGTTGACTGCTTAGAACAAATTCAGCAAGAATTTCAATACGTTAAAGATAACATATGGCACAAGTACAGCCATAATGATTTAGTTAGTGATGATCCGGACTACTGGGACTTTTCAATGATGCCTAGATCAGGTATTGAAGAACATGTACCAACTTTAGTTAAATGGTTCGACTCAGTAGGTATATTAGGTAAGTGGACAGCAACGGCGTTTAGTGTTGTTAATCGTGCAAGTAACCCTATGCGTATACATGTTGATAGTATAGCAACAGACGACCGCAGAGTAAGTCTAAACATGCCATTAAAGAACTGTGCAAACACCTGGACCTGTTGGTATGACTGCGAAATAGACGAAGTTGAAGTGCCACCAAAAATAACACCCGAAATACTTCCGCACTTGCATTCACGTATGATATATGATCCACCTTTGCAAAAAGGACGTTGGGGAGTTGAACCTTGTAATGAAATAGATCGTGCAGAAATGGATAGTCCAGTGATTGTTAATGTTACTGTCCCCCATAGACCAGTAAGTGGCCACGACAATGAAAGAATATTGCTGTGTCATAGATTTACCCCAGAACTCACAGCCGAAGAGGTATTACGTATATGCAACCTATAAGTATAACAGGAATTGGAATAGTCAACAGCTTAGGAATAGGTGTAGAACGAACTTGGAAAAATCTTTTACATAACAAAAGCGGTATAAAAAATATTACCTGGGATGATAAATTAGATCAAGATTTTTACTTTAGAGATTACTTAAAAAAATGTCCAGTTCCTGTAGGTGCTCCCCTAGATCATCTTCCAGAATGTCCTATACCAGAATTTGAAAAAGATTGGAGACACCTAGATCCAAGTATTCAGATTGCTCTACACAGTACCTGGCAAGCCGTTACGAATGCTAAGTTAAAAAGTAAAAATGTTGCTGTTATATTTGGTTCAATAGGGTCAAGTCACACCCGTTCACAAGGATGTGATGCAATGTCCCGAGGGCGTGTAAAGTTTCCGCCACGTAAAACATTAAACTTTGAATTAGGACATATGACTGCTATTATAAGTCGAGTGTTTGGGTTTAACGGTCCTAGTTTAATGGTACATACAGCATGTTCAACAGGGTTAACTGCTATGGACTATGCACAACGTATGCTTGAAACAGATCCAGAAATAGATGCTGTGATTGTAGGTGGAGGTGATTTGCCTCTAGAAGCCACCTCAGCATTTTACTTTAGTAACTTACAAGCACTGACATCAACAGACTGTCGACCATTCGACAAACAACGAAGTGGTTTTGTATTAGGTGAAGGTGCAGGTGCTATGGTACTGGAAAGAAAAAGTAGTAAACAGAGTTATGCAGATATTCTAGCAGTAGCAGGAGTTACTGTAGGAGAACACGAAACGTCACCAGATCATGCCGGCGAAGCCGCACAACAGGCCGCACTAAAGGCAATAAAAAGTGCTAGTATAACTCCAGATCAAATTGAATACATAAATGCACATGCAACCGGAACAGTTGTTGGTGACATTATTGAATATAACGCAATGAAAAATATTCTACCTGGAAGAACAATGTCAGCAAACAAAGGACATATAGGACACACTATTTGTTCTAGTGGTATAATCGAAACTGCTTACACGGCCTTAGCTTTACGAGATCAGATCACTCCTCCGGTTGCATACCTTTCTGAAGAGTGCGGACAAGGCATGTATCTACCAAAAGAAACACAATCTCTAACTAATACAAAATATGCAATCAAAAATAATTATGCGTTTGGTGGCAGATCAATGAGTGTTGTTTTAGGCAAAGAATAACACCATAATAGGTTGACACTGAAACATAAATCTTATATAATAGCTGTTAATTAAATCACCCGGAGTAATTATGGAAGATCGAGCTTATATCGTAACCGAATCAATGAAAGAAAAAATTCCAAATATTTACAATATTAATTTATTAGCGGCCGCTAGAGCACACGCCATCGAAAGAGGAAGTGATCCTAGAATTTCTGAAGAGCTATGTGCTGATCATAAACCTACCGTGATTGCTCTTAAAGAAATTGAAGCTGGTGTAATTGATATGGATTACTACTACAATCAAAAAGCTATTGAACAGAAATGGAAAGCAGAAAAAGAACAAGCCGGAGAAGTAGAGGTTGAAAAAGAAGACGACAATTTTTTTCCACGATCGAGCAACGAGGTAATATAACATGGCGGACGTAAAAGAAAAACAAGAGATTGTTGATACTCTTAAAGGTCCACGATACTATCGTATTTCATTAAACGGATATGGCGGTGAAAGTGCCTACATGAGTATTTCAAAAGAAGCGTACGACTTTTGGCACTCTGTTTGTAAACAACATGGCGACTATGACTTAGTTACATATATGAACAATGAAGATGAGGATGCGGAGTACGACAATATTACCGACGTACCTAAACAAGCTCAGTTTTTACATAATGCAGAAGATGATAACTACAAAAGTCCTTGGTACGAATCACACACAGAGTTTGAGCACACCAACGGTGTTGAATGGAGCAGTGCATACATCACTGTAGAAGAAATTGATTCTGATGAATACAGTGCGAATCATGTTGCTGACATTGTTGAAGGTGAAAATCTATTAGACCTGATAAAAGAACTTGAAAAAGATAGTAATTACGAACTTGAACTAACTGAGATGGGTTGTGAAGATAAAGCACCCGAAGGCACAGAATATGTCGCACAAATGTATTCAAGCGAAAAGGGATCGTTTTTTGAGGGTCTTCTTGAAACTGTAGGTGACTTTGATCTTAAGAAGCTAAAAGTTTACACTACAGAATATTTAAACGGTGAAGATATTATCACTAGTGTCGAATACGACGGTGAAGAAGTTTATAATGATGGTAGCGAAACTATGGGCAAGGGTTTTTCTGCGTCAGTATTTAAATCATAAGGAAAAATAGATGATAGACAATAATTCAAACGACTTTCAGTACAACAACGAAGAAGAAGCAGAAATGGCTCAGCTTCATAGTTTACACATTCATATGAATGCTGTTAATGCTGTGCAAGAAAAATTGGCAAAGCAAGCAGAGAAACCTAGTGCTAAAGAATGTGTTGAGTGTGGCGAAGACATACCTGAAGCTAGGCGTGTAGCAGTACCAGGAGTACAACTTTGCATTTATTGTCAAGAACTTAACGAACACGGAAAGGCTATCGGTTAATGACGTATAACGCTGTTCAGGATTCACTATACAAAGAGGGTATACTCTTTATAACAGGTGACATCAACGAAGAGACTACTCAAGAAGCTATGGAGTGGATACAATATCAAAATTTAACTAAGTCAAAATCAAAAAAGAAACTTACTCTTTATATAAACTCAAGTGGCGGAAACTTATATGATGCGTTTGCACTAATTGATATTATGCGAGCAAGTAAGTTACCAGTAGACACTGTAGGTATTGGTGCTGTTATGTCAGCGGCCTTTTTAATATTCGTATGTGGTCGTAAACGATATATATCACCAAATACTAGTATTATGTGTCACGAGTATTCAGAAACTGTTGAAGGGAAACACCACGACATTATAAGTTCAATGAAAGAAGCAGAACTATGTAATGCTAAGATGTTAGACATACTAGTTAGTCAATGTAGCTTAACAGACGAGCAGGTAGCAGAAGAATTGCTTAACCCTACAGACATTTACTTAACGCCCGAAGAGCTATTAGCAATAGGAGGAGCAGATGAGATTTATACTACTAACAATTTTCATAAGTAGCTTCGCTTATGCCAACACAACAAGTGTTGACATTCCGGCACCAGTAGCTATCAAAGACCCGTTTGAGAATGAAGAAAAGATACAAATTTGTATCGACCAAGGCACCGATCCAAGAACTTGTAAAGACCCTGATTGGTGTCTTTATCCTAGTAATCTTGAAACTAAAGACTGCCAATGGTATAAAGAATCTATATAAATAGTTTTTTATATTTAAAGACCAATTTTATTGAAAGCACTAGGAAGAGTAGCTAAGTTCGTTGAAGAAGATTGGACATCAAACCCTGTAAGATTTATTCTTGAACTCATTGCGTGGGCATTGAGTATCGGAGCCAGTGTGGTAATGGCTCTTACAGTACCTAATCCTCCACTTCTTATGATTTATATATTTTGGGTAATAGGCTGTGGTCTATATGCCTGGTGTGCCCTAACACGCGGAAGTTTTGGAATGCTCGCTAACTATTTGCTACTCACTGCAATTGATACATATGGTTTGATTCAGCTTATTGGTTAGCATTATTTTGAGAAACAGAATCATTTTTGTTCTAGTTCTAACAATAATCACTTTATTAAGTCTGTGTGGCGTACTGACTTTTATAATCTTTTATTTGTGTTGATTCGAGGTTGACCGAAAATTCTAAATTTAGTATAATGTTACTAACTTAAAAAGGAGAACTTATATGAAACAATTATTTGACTTTACAAGAGTTGCAGATCGAGGCGAGTTTTGGACTATTCAATTAATCACAGCAGTATTACAAATATTATTACTATCACTTATAGCAGGTTCAAGTGCAGTTTGGTTAATCCTTATTGCTATGTTGGCACTGACTGTAATTCAATTATCCACACTAGTAGCCAGAATTAGAGACACAGGTAATAATGTTCTTTGGGTATTAGCTTGTTTTATTCCTTACATTGGTCTTGTAGCTTGGATCGTGTTTGGTTGTTTAGAAACTAACAAAAATTCAGTTTTATGATCTATTAGGAGATAAAATGTTAAACTTTTTTATTGGTGTATTAGTAGGTGCAATCGTTATAGATTTTATGTGGGCATGGCAGTTAGGTGTTCCTCAGAGAATTACACAAGATATCTTGTTAAAAATTAAAATATGGAGAGCCAGCAAACTATGAAGACATCCTCGTTTAGAAGGTTTTGTATTGAGAATTGGTACAGCTATAAAGACGAAGTTGAAGCATGGGAGAAGAGACAAGTTAAAGGCAAGGAAGAAGAATACTTTAAAAAGTATAAATGGTTTTTAAAAGCAAAATATAAACAGGAGAATTAAGAATGAATGGTGCCGCAATTATGTTAATGTTGGTAACAGCGACCGGAATTCAAACAGGTCCATCCTTTCAGACATTTGAAGAATGTGAGGCAATTAGTGCAAATATAAAATCACAGGAAACGTTCTGCTACTATCAAGAACCTGTTGATTTAGATCAAGCATTTGCGACAATGGATAAGATGTTACTTAAGATGCAAGAGAGTATCAATGGTGTTAGACCACAAGATTAAATTATTTAGATGGTCATTTTACATAATAGTAATCCTGTGTATTCCAATAGCAGGCTACATTGATTATCAACATTGGCTCAATCCACTAAACCTTGAAGTTGAAGAAGATCCAAAACAGCATGACGGCAGTAAACAATTCCAAAGACCTATAGATTTTGAAAGCTCCGTACAACCGGCGCCGGACGAAGATGGTACTACTAGATACTTAGATTCATATGAACTACATAAATTAGGTAAAGAAAGTGACCCAACAAACCCTATATCCCCCAAAGATCAAGAGATATTAGACAATCTTAAAGAAAAAGATGGTTATCCAGTGCAAATAACGGTTGACCAGTAAATACGTTTTTAGTATAATTACTAAGTCAGGAAAACAACTAAGAAAGGGTATGTATGTCAGACGTTAGAACAATTACTTCAGAAGAAGCAAGAAGCAGTTTAATGAAATGTTTTAAGAAACAACGTCCTATATTTTTATGGGGCCCTCCAGGAATTGGTAAATCAGAACTAGTTGAATCAGTTGCTGATGAGCTTGACGGATTAATGTATGATCTACGTTTAGGTCAAATGGATCCTACAGACATTCGAGGAATTCCTTACTACAATAAAGAAAAAGGTGTAATGGATTGGGCACCTCCAATTGATTTGCCTGATGCTGATACTGCAAGTAAGTATCCAGTGATTGTATTATTTTTAGACGAAATGAACTCAGCGGCTCCTGCTGTACAGGCCGCGGCATATCAATTAATATTAAACAGACGTGTTGGTAAGTATCGTTTACCAGACAATGTTGTTATGGTTGCCGCAGGTAATAGAGAGTCAGATAAAGGTATTACTTATAGAATGCCTACGCCGCTGGCCAATAGATTCATTCACCAAGAAATGAGAGTAGACTTTGATTCTTGGGAACACTGGGCAGTTAAAAACAAAATCCATAAAGATGTTGTTGGATATCTAGCAAGTAGTAAACAAGACTTATATGACTTTGATCCTAAAGGTGCTAGTCGCTCATTTGCTACGCCTCGGTCATGGACATTCGTTAGCGAATTGTTAGACGATGATACAACTGATAAGCCTACTTTAACTAATTTAGTTGCAGGTGCAATTGGAGAAGGACTTGCTGTCAAATTTATGGCTCATCGAAAAGTAGCGGCATCCATGCCTAATCCTACAGATATACTAGAAGGCAAGGAAAAAGAACTTAAAGTAAAAGATATATCTGCAATGTACGCATTGGTAGTTTCATTGTGTTACGAACTTAAAGAACGTCAGGACAAAGAAACATCAGACGCAGAGTTTAATAGATATGTTGATAACTTCTTTGAATATATGATGAAGAACTTTGAGACTGAGATTACTGTAATGGGTGCTAGAACTGCTCTTACTACATATGATCTTAAATTTAGTCCTACCAAACTTAAATCGTTTGACAAGTTTCACGATAAGTATGGTAAGTATATTCTTAAAGGTTCTAGGGGAAATGACTGATCAACTGAGAAGTATCCGAGTGAAACGCACTTCCCAACAGTGGAAGGCGTTTCCAAAATTTAAACATTGTGTAGAGTTTTCAAGACAGTATAATTATGAAAATTATTGGGATTACTTTCAAGCTCAACAATGGTGCTGGGATAATTTTGGACCCAGCATTAACTTAGATATTTGGATGGATCTACAGAAAAGTCATGGAACCGATCTTAAAGAAACAAGGTGGAGTTATCAACCACAAACATCAATGTATCCGTGTAGGATATATTTTAAAACTGATAAAGAGTTAGAAGTGTTTTTATTAAAATGGGGGTAAGAACATTACTAGTTGGCACTGACAATGCCTATTACGAGCAATGGACAGTCCCATTATTTAGAGCTGTTCACTACTATGCTCCGTGGTTAGAGCTTCATGCTCATATAGTCAATCCTGACAAACATACCAAACTTGACTATGTTAAATACACCACGGAGCATCGTACTTTTTCCTCAGACCAAGAACGCATAGGATATCTGCAATCAGTTAGATTTTTAGTAGCCCGACAGTATTCACAGATAATGATAGTTGATGCTGACTCTATGTGTACTCAATCGTTTACAGAAAAACAATATGATCATATCGTCCGAGGACAGACAGTATTGCACCACCCTAAAGCAGAACGTTGGCTAGCGGGCTTTATAGCTAGCGACAACCAGGCATTCTTGCAAGATTATCACAACAGATTAATGAAAAAACCTTTACTAAAATTTAGTCATGGTTGGGATCAAAAAGTACTTAAAGATCTCAGTAATGACTATAAGTTTACTCGATGTCCAGAACAATGGATGAAAGTTGGTAAACCTAGTCAGAGTAGTATCTTTATGACTTTGAAAGGTAATCAAAAAACTTCCAATAAATACTTACATTATTATAATCAATTTGTAAAATAAGTATGAGTGATTTATTAGTAGTTGGCATCGAAGGTGTAATTCGTACACACCCTATTCCCAACTTAGATAACTTCGTAGTAGTGCCGTGGGAAGATACTGCAACTATCGAACGTGCAGATGTGTTTATGCAGACTAACATCAAAGAAGCTAAACTCAAACAGCTAAGACCGATGTACCAATACATTCAAGACTCAGGCAAACCTTACCTAGTAACAGAATCAGCAGTGTTTAGGCAAAACTTAAATCCTAATCTACTGTATCATCGATGGGCTTGGTGGTCATACTTTTGGGACGAAGCTGACTATAACTGCGAAAACTCTCCGCCTGACCGCTGGCATCAAATCAGCAAAGACCAAAATATTACTATCAAAGATTGGCGTCTGAACGAAGATGGTTACATTTTAGTATTACTACAACGACCAAGAGACTCAAGTTTGCGAAACCTTGTAGCTAAACACGGACGTTATGATCATTTTATATATAACACAATACAAGAAATTAGACGCTATTCAGATAGAGAAATTAAGTTTAGATTACATCCGTTGAAACAAGATCAACAAAGGGAAGCCATTCGACTAGCTAACATAAAAGGAAACTTTAAGAACATTACAATAAGCACCAACAACGATTCGTTGACCTTAGAGCATGGCGGTAGTGGTGGACCAAGTCTACAGAAAGATTTAGATGGAGCTCGAGTGTGTGTTGGGTTCAATAGTAATGCACTAACAGAAACAGTAATAGAAGGCATTCCTACTTTTAGTTTAGATCCTAGCTCAATGGCTTGGCCTGTTAGTAATCATTTCTTAAAAAATATCGAGTATCCTAAAATAGACATACCAAGAGAGCAATGGTTATATAATTTAGGTTACACTCAATGGACCGAACAAGAAATACATCAAGGTCTTCCGTGGTATCATTTAAAGGAAACACTTGATGCATAGTGCAGACCAAAAAGTGTGCGGTGGTATTAACGTCTACAAAAACACTTGGGTGTATCCCGACGGTACTGTTAAACTTATAGAAGCAACGGCGCAGGACCCCGAGCGTGATCTTGTCAACTGGGCACCAGCAGGATTTGTTGGTGATACTAGTAGAAAATGCGATAGCATAAACTTATCCTGGTTAAAGAAAAATAGTCCTAATCCGTTACTACATCATATCTATGATCAATATCATTCATTACTAACAGAGTATTGTAAGAGTTACTATCTAGATTATTCAATAAATGAAAACTGTTTTAGTGACGAACCTTACAGCATAGTTAGGTATAAGCCAGGTGATCACTACCCTAATCATTATGACGGTAACACTAGCTTGGGCAGACACATCAGTGCTATCTTGTATCTCAATGACGACTTTGAAGGTGGTGAACTATATTTTAAAAACTTTGGATTAACCATCAAACCAGAAGCTGGTATGCTACTTCTATTCCCAAGTAATTATGCTTATCAACATGAAGCATTACCAGTAACTAGAGGTAACAAGTATGCTATAATTACTTGGTTACACGACAGACCACCTAGAAAAAAATAATATGACTAGAGTAGAACTTGAACCGTATTGGAAAAATGTCAAGCAAGAATTTATGAAGTCACGTGACCAGTGGCTTATGGAAACAGAAAATTTATCTAACGAAATGGCTGTGTGGCTAGCACAAGTACACGGTTGTATGATCAGAGGACGCAAGCATCTGTTCTTTCAGTTTGAAGACGAGCGTGATGCAGAACTGTTTGTGTTAAAGTTTAGTGGAAAAGACTAGAATAAAAATGCACCCGTACTGGCTTAACTGTCAGAGATATTTTATTAATACTGTGCTAGGCAGTGACGAATCGTTACAGTCACATGAAAAATATCTATGGTGGGCCAACGAAGACTTTTTTCAAAAGTTTAGAAAATGGCTATTTGAAGAATGGCAAGCAATACCTAACGTAACCTATTTGTACAAATTAGATAACCCAGACGTCCCTCACAACGAAATTGAATACATAGAGTATCAGGATGCTAGACAAGCAGAACTGTTTGTGTTAAAGTTTAGTAAATGACAGAGAGAAAAACATATACTATAAGAATGCACTGGACTACACCTCTCAATGAAGTCACAATGTGGAACGAACGTATGGCCTGGGTAATGGAAAACTTTGGTTTGCCCGGACATCGATATAGTACGCATGCTAAGGCTGATTGGATGGACATACATTTTTTTGATGAAAAAGATGCTACAATATTTAAATTAAAATTTGGTCAGTATTGCAGTGAGTAGATAAGTAGTATATAATATGTAACATGTAATAAAAATTACGCCCGGTTAGCTCATTTGGTAGAGCAACGCACTTGTAATGCGTAGGTGGTCAGTTCGAATCCGACACCGGGCACCAACTATTGTTAGGGGATTAATGAACACGCTATTTGTAGACATAGACGGTGTAGTTGCAGATTTTGAAGGCTATGCTAATCAACTAATCGGAGTAGAGGCTAAACCTGGATATAGAATTAATCAAGACCAATGGTACACCTTGCAAATGCAAGCACCTAGAATCTACAAGAATCTTGCAGTACTCCCTACAGCGAACGAACTAATACATGAATTAAAATTATTAAGAGACCAGCATAGTTTTAATATGGTGTTCCTTACAGCAGTTCCTCATGAGAATAGTATGCCCTGGGCGTATTGGGATAAAATGGAATGGGCATGTAAACACTTTCCCGGAATACCTGTTTGGTTTGGTCCTTATAGTAAAGACAAGCACATGCATCATAAACCAGGTGATGTGTTAATAGATGACAGAATTAGCAATATTGAAGAATGGCCTGGAGTTGGTATTTTACATAAGCATCAAGATATAGAAGCAACGTTAGAAACACTAAGGAATTATTTAAGTTGATATTTTTAGGAAGTAACTCAGCAATGAGTATCTGGGTAGAAGTTTGTGAACGTGCAAATATTCCTATTCAAGGTATTATAGATTCAGACTACTACGGCAACACAGATTCAATAT
>Ga0098055_1001015_pt1 | contig 15575 bp, 20 predicted proteins | sample 17_taG_FD_75107 | JGI IMG/M metagenome (GOLD analysis project Ga0098055, IMG submission 75107) | Marine viral communities from the Subarctic Pacific Ocean - 17_ETSP_OMZ_AT15314 metaG | ecosystem: Environmental > Aquatic > Marine > Oceanic | place: Pacific Ocean | collected 2015-01-18 | reverse complement strand
GGCTAATCTGTCTCTTTGACTCGAGGCAGACCGTACCTTTTAACTATCTGACTGATCGCTTGGTGGGATACGCCTAGGACATCCGCGATGTCTACTACCTTCCAGTCTTTGACCAACAGTTTGTTAACTGTGCTTGCTCTGGCAGACAGCTTCATCGGTTTCTTTGGCTCCGGTTGCCACGCGGGGCGACCACCTTTTACGCCGTTATCTTTGGCTTGCTCTGACCTATCCCACGTGGAACCACCCCATATCTTACGCGCTCTGGCGTTTGAGTCTTTGGCAGACTCCATCATCTTCATGCGTAGTTCGTCCTGCCAATCAACTACTTTGACCAAGGCACCGCTCCAACATTTCTACCAAGTGGTCTAGTTCTTCTGCTTGTTGTTTAAGCCCCGGCCTGTGGCGCATTTCTGCCTCTGCTTTCATCCCTTTAATCCTGTTTTTTATAGCGTTTATTATCTGCTCTTTTTCTGCCATCATGTTGTGCCGTCTAGTTGCGTTTCAGTTACAACCCCCGATCCTTTTTCAACGAGGGCCAATGACTTGCCGTCGAATAGTTTGTGGTATTTAAGTTCGTAGCAGCGTGGCTGACCGCTTGGGATTGTACTGCCTGACCCAAGTGTAATCTTTGGACTGCTCTCGCCATCTGATCTAAGAACTAAGTAACCGCCCCGATCTAACTCATCTCGCATGTCGCTGAGCTTGACGTTATTATTCTTGCACCAATCGGAGACGGCTTTGACTGTGATGTAGACTTTCTTGTCTTCGGTGCACACGCGACCAACGGCAGGGCCGCGCAAAATTTCTAGTGGTTTTTCTTTCATCTTGGCGCGACCATCATAGAAATGTTTTGTGATGATCAGATACCCCGGCAACGTGGCGATGAACGAGGCGAGGTGCTCAGAGATGTCGATGTTGGTCTCACGTCTGCTCTCGCGCATTAACAGAACTTGATCTATTGCCCACTTCTTCATGTTCGCGAGGTCAAACGATATTAGCCCTAGCTTTGCTGCAATCTTACCCGCAACCAGTGCGGTCACGATGGTGTCACGATGGAAGCGTTCTTTGTTATCGTCGTTTGACTTAGGGTTGAACTTGCTACGCGCTGCAACGATTTGACGGCGCACCCAATCTTGGTTCTTGATGATGAATCGTAGGAACGGGCGACACGCTTCGCCATACACGTTATCCATGTGGTTTTCTGCGAACCCCTGTTCGATGTCACCGAAATAAGTCTGTAGGTATTCGTTGGGCAGTGACACCTCAAAGAAGCGAAGCTGCGTAGCTTCAACCTTATACCCCGCAGGTAGCTTACTGATCGTTTCCGATAAGCCGTCGTTCGATGTAATAAAGCTGTTCTTAAACCATTCGTTACCTGTAGTGGCGAACCCGCCTTTGCCGTTTAGGCGTTCTTTATCCCTGCCGTTGGCGAGAGCATAGGCGGTACGCGTCAACTCTTCTGATGACCGACCAGAAAATTCATCCATCAGCATGGGTAGTGCGCCCATGATGGCGATACGTGCGATTGCAGCGCCTAGTGTAGAACCTTGCTCACCTGTCTGACGGTTCATGTACTTAGGCTTTCCGTAGAACCCGCAAGCGATCTTACACGCCGTCGTCTTACCTGTACCCCCATGTCCTGTGAACGCCAGTGGTAGACCGTGCCAGTTTGATGACCCCATCAACTCAACAAGGGCTGATCCCATTGAGTGGCAAAGCGCGAACTGGTATGGCTCCGCACCTTTACGGTTATACATCAAGTCGATGTTACGAACCCACTCGTCGAGTGTACCCTTTGTGCCAAAGTCCGAAGTAATATCTGATGGCATATTAGGATCGCAAAGAACCTCTTCCTCACCATCCTTGGTGATCATTTTCGTCCCTAGCACAAAGCCGGAACGATCTTCCGTCCAACCGAACTGTTTGATTGTGGCTGTTTCGATACGCCACTCTTGTAACTTTTCAATAAGTCCTTCTGCGAACTCTGCCATGTGTGCCCTCGCATTTTTAGTGCGCATCAAGAACACTTCGTTAGACGCAAAGGTCTTAGCCATTTGATCTGTAGAAGCTAGTTCGAGGGTGGGCATGAAAAACTCACGCCATGCGCCGTTCTTCTCTTTGGCTCTCCAGTGGATTACCCATGTTCCCTCGCTGTCTCTGATACGGTTTATTGGGTAGACGAACGAACGGCAGAATGGTTGCCAGTGCACCACGCCGTCTGCGTCAATCATAGATTTTGACAGTGAACTACCGTTCCAACGGTATCCTGACTGAGGCCAGTACGGTATGTGCTGTCCTTCTATCGTCGCTCCCTGTGTCGTCGCCGTCGTTTGAATCGGCGGAGCGGTTTCTTCGGCAACGGACTCTGCGTCTTCCCGAAAGCCCAAGGTTATAGGCGAGTTGCATTTTTCTGCGAACGGACAGTCAGCCCGACACTCGACGTGGCGGTCCATCTCAATGCAGGTCGTCGGCCCAGTGCTCCACGCGTCGATCTTCTCTTGCGTCTCCGCTTGACTGTAACCTTCGTACTTGCTGCTCCACTCGTGGATTTTCTCTTCGCCGTCAACACAGTGCTTCAAGACGCCTATGGACTTGTGCCAGTGAGGTTCATCTTCCCCGCCGCTCTCTTTGAAACGACGAATGGCGTTACACTTATCTGCCACGTCTTCAGCGTAGCTGTCAGGATAATCTCCTGTAAGCGCGGCCCAAGGGTTCTCCATGTTGGTATGCTTACGAGATACTGGAGCGGGTTCGACGTTATTCTCACGGACGTAAGCAAGCAGACGCTCTCGCACGAACTCAACTGGGTAAGTCTTCCCCTTCTTGAGTAGCTCAACTGGGCGAGGTGTTCCTGTCTTACGGTTATGTGTGCCCACTGGACGCAGGATGCGTGACGTATCCATGTCGACGCTGCGGTCAGCTTTAATCTTTAGATGTGTTGTGATGTCGCGCTTCAACGACGATAGCTCTTGCCAGACGTCGACGTCGACGTCTTCATCTAGGTGTATATACGAGTGAAACCCACCGCCAGATGATACGATTGTAGGTGTTAGCTTCACTGCTTTGAAAAATAATTTAACTGCGTCAAACGCTTCTTCGCGCGTGTCATACGCTGCGGGTTTGCCTACATCTACGTCGAAGTCATCGAACAACGACCGACACAGAACGACGTTTACTTTTGTCCGAATACGTTTTTTTATTACAGTTTTGCCCTTCTTGTCGACAACCTCTTCCTCGTACTCAGGACCGAACGAATTAATAGCGAAATATACTGTCTCGCCCTGCTCGTCGAACGTCTGTGCTGCCTGTGCCGCCTCTTCGTTTGTGGCGAAACCCCTGTTGTCGAACCATACTCCGCCATCTGATGTTGGCCTACCAAGTGATATTACTCGGTTGCCGTCGGACGGTAGCACCAGTTCAAGGAACTCTAAGATACCCATGTGCCTACCTGTGTTAACGTGTTAGCAGATAAAATAACGGGGGCGAACCCCCGTTACCAGACTTGATTTTTATTAGTCGTCGTCAAAGTCTAAGTCGTCTAGTGCTTCGTCGATGTCATCGTACTCATCCACTGACGCTGTCTTCTCTACTTTTACTTTAGGTTGGGGTGCAGCCTCTGCCTCTTCGACTACTTCCTCGACCTTCTCGGGTGCCTTAGCTTCTTTCGGATACTCACGTGGAGCATCGTCCGCCTTGGCCTCTGTCTCTGGCGCGGCGGGTGGCGCGGTCCCGATAATTTGTTCGATGGTGTCGGCCTCATCTGCCAAGGTGGCTTCGACCTCTTCGAACTGAGCAGCGTCAACAAAGTCTACCGCTTTGAATGTTAAGGCAGGGTGAGCCACGTTAAAGTCAAACCCGATCTTGGTGATCACGTCACGATGAGTGACACCGCGCTTGGCTAACTGCGCACCGTATGCACCTAGCGTCTTCAGTGACGCGGCGGGAACGCGAATGAGCATAGGATCATTCAGTTGATCTGGCGGCGCAATCGCTAGACGCATGGAGTCGCCACAGGCTTTCCCTTTACCACCGTTGTCAGTGATGCGTGAACCCCACTGGTTGTGCGGACACACCTGACACTTCTTAGCCTGAGGGCTTTCGGCGTCGGCAGCGGGAGCCAGTCCATCGTTGGAGTAGCAGGTTGGCTTAGCCACAGAACCCTCTTCGTAGCCGTGATCGTAGTAGACCTTGGACTTGTTTGGGTTAGTTGCTAGAATAACCGCTGTCAAAGATGACACTGGTTCGCCATCCTCACCACGGGTTACCAATGTGCGCTCGTCTCCACGTTGGATGTGAAAGACTTTGCCCTTGATTGAAACTACAGGGAACCCACCTGCCGACACAGCGTTGGCGAATGCGTTCTCTACTTTTACTCTGCCCTGCAAGTGTGCAGGAAGTTTTGATGCCTTAATGGCGACCATATCGTTTGCCATGATTACCTCACTTATTTACGGCGAAAATTAACGACCTGCGTTTCCGAGTAGTTCACACCCGGTGGCAGATCACCTTCTTCAGCTTTGAATTGCTCCACAGCTGTCTTGTTTGCGCGACGCTCGAATAGTTCAAACGCCTCTTTCTCAAGCACATGCCCGAGGAAAATGTCCCAATCCGCTACTGTAGCAGATGAACGTGTCGACTTGTAAGCAGTTCCGACGTTGCGGATAGACACGCTGTCGATGCCTCTCTCTTGAAAGCGACGCAGGAACTCCACTTCTATCTTTTCCTGCTTCATCTTGTCTGCGGAGTCCGCTTCTGCGTATTCTGCTTTTCTTTTTGCACGGCGGTCCCGAGCCGCCATGAATATTTTAGTCAAGGATTCATCATCCAGTTCTTTCACTTTTGCCATCGTATGTCTCCTTTTTAGTGGCAACCCATTTATCAATGTCTTCCTCGTACCATCGCCACACTTTCTCTGAGAGCTTGATGGGTTCGGGGAACGTTTCGTCTCTGTACCGCAACTGTGGAAAGGCTCGTCTACTTAAACCTAGCTTCGCTGCTACCTCTTCAGGTGTTAACAAAGTCATCTTATTTAACCTCATATCTGCTTACATGTAAACACATAACATTGTCTGTTGTATATCGTCAAGCTATTACCTCACTTCTATGTGCTTTAACTTCGTCGAGGAGTGCGCCCTGCATCTTCTGCTTGTTTCGCAGCCGACTGTAGATACGCTTCTCCACTTGTGTACCTTCGAGCATGATGATGAAGTTATTCATCTTTTGCCCCGGGCGGTTGATCCGTCCGTTGGCTTGCTCAAAAGTTTCGTTCGACGTCACGCACGAGTACCACACGATAGTGGACGCAGCCGTTAACGTCAGTCCATGAGACATGGCAGCAGGTTGTGCTACCAGTACCTTCAAGTCCTTACCTTTCTGGAACGCGCCAAAGATACGGTCACGCTCAGATTTCTTCACACCCCCGTGAATAACTTCCACTGAGAAGTCTTTACTCAGTTCTTCGGCGACCATGTTGACCGATGATACAAACGGTACGAACACAATGACTTTGCCCTCGGCTTGGCGCACGATCTCACGTGTCTCATCAAGCCTTGGCTTTGACGGTATGGTGATCTCTGTTCCGTCGTCGGCGTATACAACACCACAGGCAATCTGTACGAGCTTCGCCATCTTGACAGCTTCGTTGACCGCAGTGATCTCGCCTTCGTCTGCTTCCGTACGCAAACGAGCTACCATCTCTTTGTACGCTTTTTCTTGCTCTTTTGTAAGAGGAACTTGTCTTGTTTCGTACATTAGTGGGGGTAAGTCGACGCACTCGTCGCGCGTGAAACGCACCGCAGGTTGCATCACTTCTTGCACAATCTCTGTCGCCTCAGGCTTGGGTTGCCAGTTGAACTGCCCGAACTGGCGCATGACCTGTCCTTTGAACCGATTGAAGTAGGGCGGCACCTTTTCAGGCGCGATCAGTTTACACTGTGCCCACGCGTCCGTCGGTGCGTTAGGCGTCGGCGTACCAGTCATACCCCAACACGAACGTTTCTGTTTGTGGCGGTTCACTACCTTGTCCAGTGCTTTCCACCGATCCGTCCCTGCGTTTCGCGCAGCCTGTGCAATCTCGTCGATAATAACCAGATTGATGTCGGGTCTCTCTTTCAAGTACGGTTCGATGATCTGCACACCGTCATGGTTGATGATGTACACGTCGACGTCGGTGTTCAGGAGCTTGATCCGTTTGTCGCGAGAGCCGTGTAACACCGCGCACTCAAGGTGCGGGAAGTGGTTGAATATCTCGTCAGCCCATGTGCGTTCGAGCGTGGACAGTGGAGAAATGACCAAAGCCTTATTCAGTTGACCGATGCTACGCAGGTAGTCGTAGGCCCACAGCGACGCCAGTGATTTACCAGTGCCTAGCTCAGACAAGTTGAACGCACGTTCGTGCATGGACAAGAACGCAGCAGCCTCGCGTTGCGCGTCGAACGGTTTGAACCGCCCGGGCCAGTCATAGTGGTAGCGTATCGGGGCAGGGGCGTTGTACCCCATGTTGCGCAGCAGCCGTGTTTCTATGGTCTTGTGAGGCACAGCCACGTAGGGTGTACCCTTGACCTTGAATTGCTTGGCACGTGGGATGACGTTCAGAATCTTGTCTGGGTCACGCAGCTTCATAATGAGTGCGCTCTTCTCGTTCCATACTAGCATCCTAGCCCCTCGTCGAGTTGTCTAATGCGCTCGTCGCACACGTGCTTGATCTTCTCGTAGTCGAGGCGACGTTGGCCGGGTTTGTCACGCAACACACGCTTTATGATGTCAGCGTCCCATGGGTTTAAGCCGTACTCTAACCAGATGTCCCATGGTTGAATTTTGTGCTTCGAGTAGTCGCTGTCGCCTACATTGTGCTCACGCGTTGACACGTTACGCCAGTTGGGTGAACCAATGCGATCAAAGAACGACTGTGCCTCTTCCTCTGTGATGTCGCAGTTTAGCGCAACTTCCTTGACGGTAGCCGTCTGCCGATTGCGCAGCAGGTATGACCATACGCGTTCTTCAGTATCGCTGTCGGTATAAAACTTACCGTCTGGCCCTAGTCTTTCTGTCATTTCTTACCTCTCTTTGTGTACATCTCAGGGTTCTTCTTGCGCCATCCACGGTTGGTTTTCTGACTAACCACTTTTGTGTTTGACTTCTTGGTGCTGCCACCTTTGTCCAGTGGCTTCTTGTGGTGAACGTCTTTACCATCACCTTTTGTAACTCGCCCATCGCGAATAGCTTCGCGTCGTGCCTTGTTGTTCGCTACACGTTTCTTCTGCACACTGGGGCGACGGTTATACGTTGCCTTCGTGGCTAATTCCCGCTTCGATGATTTTGTCATTGATAGCATCCTTCACTTGTTGAACGTCGTCGACTACAAGTGCTAACCCGTTAGCACGTTGTATGTCAGTTATCTCACGTTCTTGGTTCGGTGTAACGTTTTTAATTTTCCCCGGTGCCTTTGTTTCAAACGCCATGAACAGACCTTTATAGCAGACGAGGATGTCGGGGCACCCTACACGCCCCATACCGTTAGACACTGGCATGTAGTACCACGCGCCGATCTCTTTTAGGTATTCTTTGACGGCTTTTTTGACCTTTCCTTCTGGTGTCATTCCCATTCGGCGCGGCCTTCAAGTTCAATCCTCATCTCTTTAACTCCGTTAGGTAATAGACTCGGGAGAACAGGACACGTTCGACAAGGTAAACGCGATTTTAAGTTATCGATTACCTCAAGGCGTTCTTCGACAACCTGTTCCAGTCGTAAAACCAATTCTACTTCTATCTGAGTAAGTTTTTTGCGCCCGATAACATAAGTCACTAAGTCTTTATTACTAAGTTGGCGCAATCCTGTACCGTCGTCGTTGTTGTTGTCTACATCTTCTGCGCCTTCCATGTGTCTCATATTAAGACTCCTGCTAATAAGTAAAATTTTTTGGGTTAAATGCCGCAGAACTCGCACAGCCGACGCCCAACGGGGCACCAGTTTTTGCACAATCCTGAAGGCTTGGGGGTCCACTTGTCATCGCGGTATGAAATGGCTAGACGATCTAGCCGTGGAAAAAATTCATCCCAGATTTCGGGGAGTTGGTCACGCGTGAACACCTCTTTATCGAACTCTGCGCTTTTCAACCAAATGAACCCTGTTGTAACCTTATCCACCCAAGGGTAGATAGCAAACGCAAGGGCGGCAAATAGTTTAAGTTGGTTTGAATCAGGGCGACGTTTCCCTGTTTTCCAGTCGAGTAGGTACGCTTTCTCTGAGCCAACAACTCCAATGTCGATGATCCCACGTACCCACACGTCCTTCGCCATCCACGTGGTAGGGCGAAAGTTTTTGTCGAGCGCTATGCGTTCTTCCACGACACGCTTACCTTCGTAAGACAGTATCTTTTTTACATAGCGCTCGTACTTTTGTAAGTCCGGCGGCAGGGGCTTCTCACCCTTGGCGAAAAGCTCCAATGCTTTGTGGACTTTGTTCCCCCAGATCGTTGCTTCGGTCTGGGGTTCGACGACCTGCTTAGTCACTCTCGTAAGTTGAAAGCGACGTGGGCAGGTCTCGTATGCAGTAAGAGCCGAATAGCTCCACGCGTTCTTTAATTCCAAGATGGTATTCTCCCTTCATATATCTCGGTGTCAATTATATCCCAGAACTCTAGCAGGTATTCGGTCCGTAACTCCGTCGACAATCTCGCGAGCTTCAGCCTTAAACGTTGCTCCTCAAGGAATGCCAGTCGTCGTTGCGCCCAAATATGTTCTAGGTCTGCCATCCACTTAATTCTGTCAGTGAACGGTATCTCGCCGTGCAACTCTTCGGCTCTGGCAACCGCGCGACCTATTCTTTCTCGGCGTTGCTGCTGCACGTATCTGCCGTTTATTCTACGGTAGAGCGATTGGGTTTTCTCAAACTGATGACTACCTCTGTCGTAGTGGTCTCTCAGTTCGAGGATGTAGTCGATGAACCCTTCAAGGTGTGTCGCGTATGCTTGAATCAGCGGCATCAAGAACTCATGCGCTTTAGGCAATAAGACTAAAGATTTATCTTTTGCGTAAGTCTGCATGTACTTGTCCACTATGTTAAGCCACTCGTGTACTTTATCGGGGTTCCTCAAGAGTGTGTTTGTGCACTCTTCAAGAGGTGTATGTTTTTCCATCTTAAACCTTCTAAAGTTGGATACTTTCTAGGTGTTCCGTCTTTGCAGGAATAAGATGGTGGCCCTAGAGGCGGGTTGAGCCATTCGCTAACCGGGCCTTGGAAGTCTGCTGCTGCTATTCGTTTCTTCGATATCATCTTTGCGCACAGCCTCCACGCGAGCGACCATACCCCCCGGGTGCGTCTGCTCTGTTGTTTGCTTATTTTCACAAAAATCTCCTATCTATGTGCTTACACGTATTAACATGAAGTAGCATCATTTGTACACGTTTGTACTGATTTGGCAATATTTATTTCGCGTCTCCGTAGGTATCGGCGATGTCACCTTCACTCCATGTGACTAGCTCAGGCCACCAAATGGGCGGTGTCCTCATGGTTTTTTGCACAATATTTAGTAGAACTTCTGCCTCGTCTTCGGGCACCACGTAGACTAGCTCGTCGTGCACCATTAGCGCAGGGTTATTCCCTGTCTCTCTCCAAACTGTTAACGCGTTGTCTGCAATTACGCACCGCGCTAAGTGTTGAACTATATTCTCGTCGATCTTCCCCGCGTATATACGCGCCTTGTTGCGACCATGTCCGTAGACGAACTCCCAACGCTGATCCTCGTCGCTGTATTCTTTACGCAAGTCTGGGTAACGGATCATCCCTTTGGGGGTTTTCAGACCTTCGGGCACTGGGACGACCATACCCCATGGGTCAACGGCGTCTCCTGTCGCCCCCTGCATAATTGTTGGCAGTATGTCGTGGCATGTGCGCCACCCTGCCGTGATCTCGTAGTACTCACCGCGCCACTTGTTGACGATGTCTTCGCTCTGACTCTCCGTGATGTCGACCCCGCCCATCAGCTTGGCAACTTTCTGAAATGTCTTGTACCCCGCGCCGAAACCTAGACCCAAGTGTGCGACCTTGCCCACCTGCCGCTGCTCCTTGGTGACTTCATCGAACGGCACGTCGTAAAGTTTACTGGCAAAGTCCTTGTACAGATCAGCTTTCTCAGGGTCAGCTTGGAACATCTCCATGCTTGACGGCACCTGCCACAAGAAATGGTTGACGCGTAGTTCGATGCCGGACAAGTCAGCGACGACGACTTTGTACCCGTCAGGGGCGACCAATGATTTGCGCAGCGCGTCCGATGGGCGCGGGTTATATGGGTTGATGCGCGGCAAGTTCTGCGGGTTGTACCCCCACCCCGACCAACGACCAGTGGTGTCGGCTCCGTAGTATTTGAGTGGAATGGGAACCTTGCCCTGCGGATGCGCCTTGGCGGCGTCGATGAACGCTTGAATACGTGTCTGTAATATTGTGGACTTCGCTTCCAACCGTGCTGCCGCTGCCGTCGCAACGACGGGGTTGTCGTGTTCCTGCAAAGATATGAACTCTTCGTCAGTCTTAGCCAAGGCGGGTATCTCTTTACCAGTGGTAAGCGAGACCTTGGTAGGAACCTCCACACCAACGGTGCGCAGGAACGTCGCGAATTTAGCGGCTGAAGAAAGCACCTTCAAGATGTTCGCAAGGTTGTCGTCGTCATTTTCTAACGCGTCGTAGACATCCATCGCTCGCGCGGCGTCGAGTAGCGCAGCCTTACGGCGTTCGCCTTCTTCAAACAGCGTCTGTTCTAACAGCGCGACGTCAGCACTGAACTGTGGCTCGACCAACATGCGGATCGTCATGTCAATGAGCAGCACCTCGTCTTTGCGGGTCTGTTTGATGAGTCGTCGCAGTAACCCGTAGCACTGATCGACATCGGCTTTGTTGTATTCACCCATGTCAGCAATCTCTTGCTCAGTGAAATCACAAAGGTGCCTACCCTTGGTGGCAATAAGGGCAGACTGATCCTTCTCGCCTAGCTTGTAAGCTGCCACCAATTTAGCGAGAGAACCACCCACGTCCTTTGCGTGGATCGGGCGGGACATAGCGAGTGTACATCCCCATAACTTTGGTTTGATACCCATACGCCATGACAGGATCATGGCATCGAACCCCGAGAGGTTGTGCCCGACGACCCAGTACTGTGACCAGTCAACCTTCTTGGCGTACGCAATAACGTTCGTTTCGCCGAATACAACTTCAGTCTCCCCATCGTCGAACTTAAATGCACAAGAGATTATCTCTGTGTCGGGGTGCATACAGTATGCGATGGGTGACATCTTGCTAAGTGAGTGTGTGACTGACCAGTAGGTCTCCAAGTCGACGGTTGCGATTTTCATGCTGCCTCCACTATGTTACTTTTGATTTGAGAGAACGCTGAATGGACAGCAGCGCAGTCTCTTGGATAGTTGCCATCAGTTGCTCGTCGTTAGACAGAGCGTCACGATCTTCGATGGTGTTGATACGTGTGACCCCTGCGTTGGCAGTTCGACGTATCTTGCGGGTGAAAGTCTTAGTGCTTTCCACCTTTTCGCTGTCGTTAAGGCGTTTGTAACCTACGCCACGGACGCACTCGAACACGATAGCTTCGTCACGTTCCAAGTACTTACGCGCATTGGTTAGGTTTGAGCGTAGCTCGTCGATGGTTTGACCCATCTCGTTTTCGATTACTTCATAACTTAGCTGACCGTTACAGTTACGAAATAGTTCACAAAGTTTTAGTGTAATAGGGGATCGCTGATACATAAGTGTACTCCTTTACATTAAGCGATTACGTTGAGTTGAGGCGAGATGCGTAGTGAAGCAAAGCGGTACGAGGCAGAGAGAAGCGGAGCAGTGTCACTAACAAATCGTTGAGTTGAGTTAAGTTGTGTAGCGGCGCACAGAGTGGCGTTGCCAAGCGCAGAGTTGTCACTAACAAATCGTTGAGTTGCGTTGCGGGGCGACGCGCTGCGTATTGTTGCAGAGCGGAGCGGAGTTACTAACAAATCGTTGAGTTGAGAAGAGGTGCACTGCGTAGCATTGCGGGGTGAAGCGGAGCGGAACGGAGCGACGTTACTAACAAATTGTTGCGTTGAGTTGAGGGGACGTTGCGAAACGATGCGGCAAGTCGAGAAGCGTCGAGTTGCGACAAGGCGAGTCGTCGTTGTCACTAACAAATCGTTGAGTTGAGAAGAGTTGCGGAGAGAAGTGCTGCGCCAAAGAGAGGAGCGGCGCGTTACGATGCGAATCGCTGCGAAGTTACTAACAAATCGTTGAGTTGAGCTGCGGTAAGTCGAGCCGCGGCGAGCAGAGTCGCGCGTCGAAGCGGAGTTACTAACAAATCGTTGCGTTGTTTGGGTATTCATTAGTCGTTCCACTCGAAAGAAACAGCAGAGAACCTGCCATTGATGCCGCCTTTTTCGGGACGAAAACGCCCGATGCCGATGCCCATACCTGCGGCGTGGAACACATCCTCGAACACATCCTTGGTGATGGTGTCGTCCATGATCATAAATGTGGCTTCGCTCTCCCACTTGGGGATGACAGGAAACGTGCGCCATACGCGCTTGCCTGACCCGCGAACACCGTCTGCGTTGGCGTTGATACGAACACTCTCGACGTTATCTTTGTGTACACCGAGCGGTGGGTTGTCGACGCAGATCACGTCTGCCTCGAAGTATTTAGTGTACGTGGACTTACCACGCCCCGGGATTTGCATACCAAGTTTCTTGGCAGCAGCAGCAAGGCTGAACTTCAAAGCCATCGCAGGAATGACGATGTTACCCTTACTGTCGGTGGTGCATTTCTCACGCCACGTTCTGATCTCGTAATCATCTGGGCGTTCCTTTGGTAGCTTATCAGCCTCGTGCATCTTTGACTGGCTGTAAGGGCTATCACTTACCATTTTTACTTTTACAGTTCTCATTTGGTTTCTCCTTTTATCCATTTGAGGTCGTTCATTAACTTGGCCTTATCCTCCTGTAGCCGCTCTACAGCTTGGGTAAGACGTGCGATTTCGTTACGTTGCTTCGCGGACTTTGATTGCAGGTCCGCGAAACTTTTCTTAAGCCGTTGTAACTCTTCGGCTTGCGTCATGTACTCGTAGCCCACGCCAGTATGCAGGCGATGACAACGACACCGATAAACCCGACGATCTTGCACCGTTTCCGCTGCTCCGTCAGGGCAGACGAAAGCTCTCCTATCGTGTCATGTAATGTCGTCGTGTTCTCAGCGCTGGGCGCAGGTGTCGGCGACGGTTCGAACGTCGCGTCTTCTACTTGCCCGGGCTTCTTGCGAGGACGAACAGGTGTCGACAGGGCACGTTTCTCATCCCACCCCAACTGGTTGATGCGTTGATGCACGGTGCGGGGATCAAGCCCCGCTGCACGTGCTTTCGCGGAAATAGTAGTCTTCTTAGCCATAGTATTAACTCCTTAAACAGTTACTCGGTTGGCGATTGCGATTGCAGCGATGGCGTCACGGTCAATGCCGATGTCGTCGGCGATAGACTGCTGCTGCTTCTTGGCACGTGGCTCCACTTCCTCGTGGAACTTGTCCATGTACTTTTGGGGCACGTACATCTCGAACTCAGGCATGTCCTTGAGCATACCGTTGAGTGATGCGTGTTGGCTCATGTACCGTTTGATCTGGTCTTCGACGGTGGCGTACTTCTCAGCGGTGTCGCTGCGTTTGCCGTTCAGAGCAACTTGCTCGTCGTACCATGTTTGCAGCGGGGCAGGGCAGTCACTGCGAAACACTGCGATGGTCGTACTAAAATACCCACTGCTAATATGCGCAGGTACTTGTAAGCCGACGTGCTCACAGTCGATGTTAGTGCTGAACGACATTGCCCCATCTTCACGATGAAAGTCGACTTTGACACCCTTGCTGACTGTCTTCTTCCACGTGTCGGGATACTGGTCCTTCAGGTGCGGTGCGTCGCGGTATGCTGCGGTGTTGATCGCCTCAAGCGTATGTGAATACTCGGGCGAACCGCGTTCAATTTCAGGAAGTGGATAAACACTTACTGCTTTGTTTTTCATGTTCTGCACGTTGTTAACAACTGCGTCGTAGAACTCTTGGGTCTTGCGTACATAGGCCATCTGATTACTCCTCAAATTTGATGACTGTGCCCCACTCGAAGTCGGTGGTGCCTGTGGTTAGCCACACTGTGTCGTGTGACGATGAAAAGGTTGACTGGTCGCCGTAGCCGTCGGTTAAGAAGACAACGCACTCAGGGTCTCTGTCGCGCAGGTCGATCCAGTCGAACACTGGTTTGAACGACGTACCGCCGCCGCCCTTGGCTTGTATGCTGATTGGCATGTCGTCAGCGGTGAACTCCTCGACGTCTGCGATGGCAGTGTCGAAGTACAGAACTGTCACAAGCTCTGGGTTACATGTCTCGAGTATGCGGTTGATGTGACCGTTGAACATGTTGATCTCGTCTTGACCGATAGAGCCAGACGTGTCGACGGCGATGACAACCTCGCCCATCTTGGGCGTGTAGTCGGTGCCCGGGATGTAGATGTTACGCGCAATGAAGCGACGGTTGGGACGCTGCCACGAGTAACCGTCCTTGATCTTGGATGACATGTAGCGTTCGAGTATCTCGTGCCATGGTGTTGACACGTTAACAAGTTGGTCGATGAGTCGTTCGATAGACCCCGGCAACTTGCCGACGGCCTTGGCTGCTTTGGCTGATTGGATAGCGTCAATCTTAGCCTGTGCCTCAAGCTGATGTATCGTCGCGTCGTCGAGCGGCTGGCCGTTCTCGTCAACGGGATCGCCGATGTCACTGCCAATACCGCCCGGACCTTGACCGCCGCCGTCGTCGTTCTCGTCGTATAATTCTTCCGCCGCATTGTTACGTGCACCGTCGAGTGTCACACCCCCGTCGATGAAGTCGCCGACGCCTGCGTCAATGAGCGTGTCGTTGATAACCTTGTCGGCTGCGATGTTCCAAGCACGTGGGTTGCGATGACCGCGACGTAGTGAATGGCATAGCATGTAGTGCAGTGCCTCGTGCGCAAGTAAGAACATAAGCTGTCGTACAGTTAACGGTGCACACCACTCTGGGTTCATGTACATCTGGCCTGTACCAGACATGGCGGCAGTAGGCACGGTGTCGGTGTAGATGATGGGACGCTTGGAACAACCAGTGCCAAAGAATGGGTGGTCGAGAATAAGCAAGGACTTGGCCTTGGCTACTTTGCGTTGCAACTCGTCGAGTGCGGGGTGTCGTAATGGGGCGTTCATGATGCTAACTCCTGTAATTCTGAGACTTGGTACTCGTAGTCCTCGTCTCCGTGATAAAACTTCTTGTGACCTTCGCCTTGCTTTGCTTTGGCGTAAGCCTCGTCCTCGTCTGCCGCGTCGACTTCGTAAATATCGCAAGCGGTGTAGTATCGGATGACTTCATAACGCGGCATCTGGGTTACTCCTAAAAGTCTGGTTCGCCGTTTTCGTCGAACGTTGGTTTGCGGTACTCGTAGGTACGCTCGGGTTTCTCAGCAACAGGTTGCTTCTTTGGTATGACACCAAGAGTAGACAACTCGTACTCAAGGTGTGTTGGCAGCTTGTTTGATTG
>Ga0098055_1001010_pt1 | contig 15626 bp, 18 predicted proteins | sample 17_taG_FD_75107 | JGI IMG/M metagenome (GOLD analysis project Ga0098055, IMG submission 75107) | Marine viral communities from the Subarctic Pacific Ocean - 17_ETSP_OMZ_AT15314 metaG | ecosystem: Environmental > Aquatic > Marine > Oceanic | place: Pacific Ocean | collected 2015-01-18 | reverse complement strand
CAATTGGATAAGAATTGGTTTTAAAAATAATAATTTTTATATTAAAAAACAAGGACACGCAATAGCAAGGAGTGAAAAACAATGGGTGCAATAAGTAGAGTATTCAAAGGTGCAACTAAAGCAATAAAAAAAGTAACAAGTGGTGTTACCAAAGCAGCTAAAAAAATTGGTAAAGGTATAGCTAAAGTTGGTAAATCTGTTTGGAATGGAGTTAAAAAATTAGGCGGTAAAGCTTTTGAGATGTATGGTAAAATAAGTGGTAAGCTTGGACCTATCGGTATGATAGGATTGTCTATGGCTATGCCATTCTTAATGCCGGGATTTACAGGAGCAGCAGGTGGACTATGGACAAACTTTGGTGCTAAAGCTGCAACATGGAGTACTCATGCAACTAATCCTTTTTTAAGAACAATAGGACAAATAGGTGGGAATATTTATAAAGGTACAAACTTTATTAAAGGTACTGCTCAAGGTATATCACAAACAATAGGAAAAACATTTGAAGGTTTTGCAAGTGAAGGTACATTTGGTAGTAGAATATCTTCTGGTTTTAGTAATTTATATAAAGGAACAACAGAAGTTTTAACTGGTCAAGCAGGTAAAGGTACTATGATACCTACACAATTTAAAGATGCTTTAGGTACAACAGTAAATAAAAGTTTATTAAATGTTAAACCGGGATTAGAATCTTCACAGTTTGCAGCATTTAATAAGAATACACTTTTACAAACAGGTGGTATTGAATTAGGTAATATGAATGTAGCAAATAAATTTACATATGATGTTACTTCAGCAGCAATGAAAAATGCAGGAGTGTTTAATAACTTTACTGAAGAGTCAACTAAATATTTAAATACATTACGAAAAGTTGGTGTTGATGATAATACTGCTTATCAATACTTAAGTAAAAATGGTGTAGTCAATGGTAAATTAGATTATTCATTATCTGGTGATTTCATAGAAACAGGTGGAGTAGGTGCTTATGACTTTACTGGTAGTAATTTAAAAGAAAGTTTTAAAGCAGCAGATTATAATTACAATATGAAATTTACAAAACCTAAAGTAGATGGTGATGTATTTGCTCAACCAGATTCATTATTAAAACCACAAGGTATGGACAAACCTAATGCATTTAAAAAAGCTGCATTAAGTACTGCTCTTAGTGGACAAAATGAAGAAGGAGATGGATTTAAGTTTGCATCATTAAAAGCAACAGACCCTAATAGTAATATAAGTGGTACTGGTTCTACTAGTGGAGCATATACTAAAGAAGGTTCATTGTTAACTAAAGCACAATTAGCATTCTTCCAAGGGCAAAATTTAGATATAGCATAGGAGTAATATGTCAACAAAGAAAAAGTCAACTGTTAATAAAGCAGGAAACTATACTAAACCGGGCATGAGAAAAAAAATATTTAATCGTATCAAAGCACAAGCTTCGCATGGTACAGGAGCAGGTAAGTGGTCTGCAAGAAAAGCACAAGCATTAGCTAAAGCTTATAAGAAAGCAGGTGGAGGATATAAATAATGAAAAAGAAAGAGTTAACAAAAAGACAAAAAGAAACTATGAAGAAACATAGTAAGCATCATTCTAAAAAACATATGTCTGCAATGAAAAAAGACATGTTGTCAGGAATGTCGTTTTCGAAAGCACATATTAAAGCAAAGAAAAAAGTAGGGAACTAATGGCATTAGCTAAGTCTCAACAAAGTTTAAAGTCATGGGGAAAACAAAAATGGCGAACAAAGTCTGGAAAAAAATCGAGCATTACTGGAGAAAGATACTTGCCTTCTGCAGCAATAAAGAGTTTAAGTGCTGCGGAGTATGCAGCGACAACAGCAGCAAAAAGAAAAGATAAGAAAAAAGGTAAGCAACATAGTAAGCAACCTAAAAGTATAGCAAACAAAACAAGGAAATATAGAAGAGCATAATATGTTAGATAAAACACAACCAAATAAATTTGAACAAGCAGGAAGAAATCCTTTTAATGCACCTGTTCCGGGTGAATCTTTAACTAAAGACCCCGACCAAAAATTTCCATGGGAACAAAACCCAGAGATTAATGATGTTGATACTGCTATTAAAGAAGTATTTATTAATCTAACAGAAAGAGATACATTAGTTGAACTATTAAATATTTTAAATAATGGTCAACCTGTAGATGAGATTGCACAAATAGTTGCATACAGAGGTATGAGTGTTGGTAAATATAATAATGATTTAATGTTATTATTATTAGAACCAATTATGTATTTAATAATTGCAATTGCAGAAGAGTATGAAATAGAACCAGTTATCTATGAAGGTATGGATAATGATATTGCACAAGAAGAAGATACTGATGTAGCAATAGAATCAAAATCAAAACCAAAACCAACAATTAATAAGGATAGTGTACCTAGTTCTTTATTATCAAGAGTAAAAGAATTACCTTCAAAAGAAGAATTAGGAGTAGGAGAATAATATGGCATTAAGTTTCGGAGATATAGCTTTAAGTATAGGTGCAGGTGTTGCAGAAAAAGACATGGCAATAAGAGATGCCGAGTTTAAACAAGCATTAGAAAATTTTAAAGAAGAAAAATCACACACTAAAAAATTAGCTGAACTAAGATATGCTAGAGATTTAAAAACATATGATGACGAAGTATCTAAGTTAGAAAATATTAAGTCTGCTTATTCATTAGCTGAAAAAGCAGGACCAGAAGAAGCAGGTAAATTAATTGCTGCTGCTGAAAATCCAGAATTTTTTAAAACTCTTTCTGAAGAAGGTCAAAATGATTTAGGAAATAGTATTGCTGCTAACTTTAAATATAACTACAAAACTTATAAAGAAGGTGATGATTTACCAGAAGGTGTAAAAGTTGGAGATAGAGTTATGGTTAATGGTCAACCAATTGTAGAGAGTTTTTCTTTTGGTAGAAAAGACTATACACTTACTGAACCAAAACCAAGTTCATATTATATGGATAATAAATTCTGGAAAGGTGAAGAAGAAAAACTTGATAAGTCTTCTTTTGTAACTAAACAACTTAGAACACTTTTTAATAAAGATGAAAATAAAAATGTAGATAATATTGACTATGCTGAAATGATAGAAAATAAAAAAGTTAATGAAGTTAAAACATTATTAGATGATGAAGCAGAATACACTTCTACTAATTTAGGAACTGCATCAGTACAAGGTAAAAGATTATATTCAGTTAAAAAATCAGAACAAAAAGTATATGATACTATGTTAAGTGAATATAAAGAATCTACTGGTATTGCAAACAATGCAATTAAACAAAGTGTTATTGCACCTATTGTATCTTTAAATAAAGACATTATAAATAATTATTCATTTGAACAAAGCAAAGGACAACTAGTTGTTAGTGGTGATGGTCAACATATTGGTCAAGTATCAGATAGGTTGTGGACTGCTGTTGTTAAATCTAAAAAAGAATCTATTGAATACTATGGTATTCCAGATGCAAAAAATAACTCTAATGTAGGAGATTTTACAGCATTTGATAGAAGTGTTTATACTAAAGAATATCAAAATAAATGGAAAGAACGAGCATTATTTTTAAATAATAAAAAATTAATTAAATACAATACTGGTGATTCAAGTTTATCTGGTATAACCTTAATACCTTTAGATATATTACCACTTCAAGCTACTTTAACAGAAGATGAAAGAGTACTTATTCAAAATAATGTTAATGCAAAAATTGCAGATGTAGATGGTAATATTAGTAATAATGAAAAAATTATTAATGATGCTATTAAAGAAAGTTTAGGTATTATATCTAATAATCGACAAGGTAAAAAAGAAAATAATGAACCATCTTCTAACAGTAATACAAAAGTATTAACAGAAAAAATATTAAATGATACTATAGAATTAAACAAAAATATATCTAAAGAAGAAATTATAGAAAACTTTAAAGACATGGGATATACTATTCCAGAAAATTTAATGGCAGGTTCTTCAAAAGATAATGTACCACCAATGCCAACCCCAGATACAATGGACCCAAAATATTTTGAATGGATTAAAAAGTATGGAGACACACATAATCCAGATGGAACACCAAAAACATAATCGGAGTTTAAAATGGCAACTCAAGGAATTAAACTTCCAGAATATCTAAAGTCAGAGCAACCCGCATCTGATAATATCCCCAATCAAAAAAACAAAACAGGAATAGAACTTCCTAAATACTTAACTGAAGAACCTTCAAACATTCGTAAATATCAATATGGATGGGCGAAGGAAGATATGGTATTAGGTGATGTATGGGATATTGGAACTGCATGGATGAATTCATGGGGTGAAGATACCTATAAAGAATCTGTAGAAAAAGTAAATAAAGAAAAACAACAAAAATTATTTGAAGAGTTTCCAGAGTTTCAAAATGGAAAATACGATTCTGATGGTGCGGTAATGGCAGGGTCAATATCTACTATGATTGCTGACCCAGTTTATATTTTAATGCCATGGGCTAGAGCAGCACAAGGAGCAAATCTTGCAACTAAAGGAGCTAAACTTGCAGGTTTAGGTTTTGGTGTTGGAGCAGGTGATAGTATTATTAGACAAACTGCAGACACAGGTGGAGTTAATTTTGAAACAGTAGGTAAGACTGGTTTATATGGTGCAGTACTTTCTCCTGTTGCTATGGGTGGACAAAAATTAATTGGTGCAGGAGTTAATAAAGCATTTCCAAATTTATTCAAAAGCACAGCAGAAAAAAATGCTATACAACAAATTAATGCAGGTAAATTTAAAAACAAAAATAATTTAAATGATAGTCAATTAACAAAAGTACAAAACATTTCTCAATCTGACAAAACAAAACAATTATTTAAAGAGTTAAATGATGTAACTAATTATCACGATACATATGTTAAACCTATTCTTGAATTAACAGAACAATTAACATCTGCAGAAAATATAACAAAAATATTAAAAAATACAAATACAAAAAAATTATTTAAAGATTTAGATAATATATTATTAGAACAAAATAAAAATGTTTTCTTAACAAAAGGTACAAAACCTTATAAGTTTGATGTTTTAAAATTTAATTCTCTTAATGGTAAGACTTTAAAGAGTGCTACTGTAAAAGAAATACAAGCTGCATTACCTAAATTAGAAAGAGAAATGTATAAGAAATCTCAAATAGCTAGAGATGCTATGAAAAAATCTAATCAAAAATATCTCGAACATATATCTGTAGAACTATATAACTCAATGGGCTTTACAGAAAAAGTTATGAAAGGTATTATGGCAGCAGCTATTAGACCAGTTGTAGGTGCAGGTGGTATGGGTGCTGTTGGTTTAATTGGAGGAGCAGAAGAAGATACATTAGAATCTATGATGTACCTCGGTGCAGTACTTGGTGGTTTTAGTAAAGTATTAAATAGAGGTGGTATTAAAGGAATACCTGCTCCAGAACAAATTAAATTTGCAGGATTTATTCCTAAATTTTATATACAAACTGTAGATAAATATATTAGAATGAATTTAGCTACAACTACAGCAACAAGATTATCTAATAGAAATCCTACTATGGATAGATTTTCTGCTGATATGTTTCCTAGATTTACAGATACAGTACGAACTGGTATATTTGGAAAACCTATAGTTGGTTCAGACGAATCAATTGGATTAGCAAATGTAGGGGATAGTGTTGAAGGTAGAGCAATAGACCAAGTTAAAAAATGGTTAAACATGGTATCAAATAAAAAAGATGGAGGTCTATTACAAAATGCAGATGAAGCAACTCAAGCAGATGCTATTAAAGTTGTTAGAGGATTTAAAGGTGAAGTATCTACAGAAGCAAATCAACTTGCAACTAGACTTACAACATATTTACAATCTTTTAAAAAATATTTTACAGATGCAGGTATTGTTCCAGAACAAGACATCCAATATTATTTTCCTAGAAAATTAAATTTTAGATTAATTGAGTCAAGTCAAGCTAATAAAGATGAATTTTTAAAAGGTGTTGCTAAAGCTTATATGAACATAGGTGAAGCAAAGACTATGAACTCTGCTTTAAAAAAAGCACAATCATATTATAAAAATAATAAAAAAATATATGATGATGCAGTAGTAACTGATAGTAATTTAAAAGCATTAACTGTAACTGGTGGTAAAAAATTAAAAGCAATAGATGACCCAATTGTTTTACCTATTAACAGACACATTAAACATCAAAGAAAATTAAATGGAACATATGAACAAGTAGAAAGTCAATTTGAAAAATATCTTATCAATGATATACCAAGTACATTATCTGACCTTGTACAAACAAGTGTTAAATCAGTAGAGTTTGCAAGAACTTTTGGTGCTGATGGTAGATTACTAAGAGGTTACTTAGATGACTTAGCTAAGATGTACAAAACATCTTCTAATAATAGTACAACATATGATGGCTTTTTAAATTTTAATCACAAAGGAGATGTTGGTCATTTAAAAGATGCAATCAATGGTTACTTTGGAGTATATGGTAATAAAGGTGATGATGTAAGTAGAGGACTTGTTGCAGTACTATCTTCATTAGCTAATTTAAATTTAATGGAAAGAGTTGCTATTGCAAACATTGGAGATTTATCTCAACCTTTTTCTAACAGTAGATATTGGCAATCATGGTTAAAAGGATTACCGGGATTTTTTAATAAAGGTGCAGTATCTCAAGTAGATGATGGTCATGGTACTATTGTTAAAAATGCATTAAAAGAATACACACCTTCTGTTGATAAAGCTATAGGTGGCACAAGTGGTCAAGGATTTACTGCTAAATTAGGTCAAGCAAATGTAGCTTTTTTTAATGCTGTTGGACTAACTGCGTTAACTAAAGCTTCAAGAAGGTATGCATTTAATGTAGGTGCTATTGATACACATATTAGTGCTAAAAATTTATTTAATACTGCTATGAAAAAAGGCACAAAAGATTTAAATAAATTAACTGACAGAAAATCTTTAGAAGAAATAAGACATTTAAAACAAATGGGTCTTATTAAAGTAAGTAAAAATGGAAAACAAGTAACCAATAGTAATGAAGTATTAAAGTATGGTGCATATGATTCTGTTATAGATGCAGAAAAAGATATGGTTGGTAGAATACTTATTAATAAAGCAGGTAGTGGTATTGCAAATAGAGATGCTATTATTCCACAAATAGGAAACAGATTATTATTTACACAAAGTAGAAAACCTTTGGTTAGATTAGTTGGACAATATTCTTCATGGGCTATGGCAAAATCTGCACAAACAAATGCTATGATTCAAAGAATAGAAAATGGTTCGGCTAGACAATTAGTTGGTATGGCAGCAGCATTAGTAATGTTTGGTGGTATAAAAGATTTAAGAAACTTTGTAACTACTGGTGAATTTAAAACAGCTAGAAGTTTTAGAGATGATGATGAACCATGGTGGTTTTCTCAAGCAGGAATGTTTTCTGGTAATCTTGGTTGGTTACCGACAACTGTAGCTAATACAATTTTATACAGAAATAATTCATCACCTGTAGAATTTTTTCCGGGTGTACAATTATTTAATGATTATGTAGATTTAATTATTGATGGTGGTATATCGGCATTTACTGCAGCAACTGGAGATTTAAATGAAAAAGCATATGATAGTTTTTTAAGAAATTTTTATAGAAATTCTCCTTTACCTATTTCAAGAAATATTTTAGAAAGATTAGGTATTGGTAATTTTGGTACATATAAAAAAGATATAAACTTTAAAGATGGATATGGTAAAGATGATACAGGTAAGAACCCCGGTTTTATATTTAATAAAGGTGGATTAGCTGACCAAACAAGAATGTTATTTAGTGAAGGTGATGTAGCAGATAAATCATTTAGTGATTCATTTGGAGAAGCTAGAAATAATAAACAAGAACTATTTGAGTGGCAAGGTAATCAATACACTACAAGAAGAGCAGATGAAAGTGATTTACAATATCAAAATTTTTTAGGAAAGAAAACAGATAATAAAGTTTTATTAAAAGAAGTACCAGAAAAACCTGCAGATGTAGAGTCTTTTAAACAAGTTACAGAAAATATTATTATACCAAAGAAAAAACCTATACAAGAAAATACTATTATACCTAAAAAGAAACCTATATTAAAAGCTAAAGAAGATACAGGTTTTAAGTTTCCTAGTATTATAAGTTCAGCAGAAGCTTCTATTGTAGAACAACCAGAAGAAAAAATTAAAGCACCAGTAGTTGTAGAAAATTTTGCTAAAGAAGAAAATGAAAATACAGAAGTTATATCTGCACCTTTTAGATTACTTGCTAATAGTTTTTGGAATAAATGGTTTGGTAAAAAAGAAGGAGAGATGTTCACTAACAATGACTTTGATAAAGGAACAGTTAATGTTTTAGAAGTTGTAGCTAAGAGTGCATTGAATGATGGTAGAAATTATTCACACTATACTGATTATCCTTTAACAAAAAGAGGTGTAAGTGCTGAAGCTTTGGTTGGAGAATACAAAGATAAGAATGGAAAGTTATACAGTAAAGAATATAAAAAGAAATTAGAAGATGAAGTCAATGCAATTTATCCTAATAATATATTAGGTAAAGCTAAGTTTGCATATGATATAGCTACTGACCCAGTAATGAAAGCTATCTTTAGTATAGGTGGTTTCTCTTTACAAAAAAATAATAATGGTTACTTTATAAACGAAAGATTTAATTTTAATACTGCAAATAAAACTGAAGGTACTGCTCTTAAAAAAATTAGAAAAGTAATTTCTAATATGAAAGATGCACCTATGGATGAGAACGAAGGACCAGAAGTATTTATTAAATTAGGAAACATTAAAGATACTAAAGTTGCTTTAAAGATGGCTAAAGGTGATACACCTAGTGTAGCATGGATGAGAGATTATTACTTTGATGGTAAAGGTGGATACGATAGTATTATGACTTTCCCAGAATTTATTAAAGGTCCGGGTAAAGCATTATACTTAGACAGTAGAAACAAAAGTAAAGGTGGAGTAATAAGAAAACATTTTAGATATGGTGGTGACACTATGGGTGGACCAAATGATAAGAGTAATCCGGGTCAAGGAAGTGGAAGTCAAGGACCTGCAGGTGGTCAATCATCTGGTGGAAATTATGATGGCGGAAATAATAACAACAATAACAATAACAATAACAACAATGATGGTAGTACAGCTAGAGAAAGATATATAGCAACGCAATATAATAAGACTAAGACTAAAACTAAAACCAAAGGGGCGACAAATGGGGGAAGTGGTAGCAATAATAATAATAACACTAGTAATACTAATAAAGATAGCAAGAAAGATAGAAAGACTAAAGGAAGCACAAAAGAACAAATAAAAAATTGGATGGAAAAAAATGATGTTAGAATAACAACTAACATTCCTTATGAACTAACTGACCCAGATTTAACCGGAAAACTTTCTTCTTTAGAAACTGTTGGTCCAATTGTAAGTGTAAGTAAAGTTGGAGATAGTTTTAATTTTCCTAAAGCTGAAAGTGTAGTAGGACAATTTGGATATGAGACAGGTTTAACAACAGGAACTAATATAGATACTACTGGTTTTGCAAACGCATATAAATTTAATGATTTAGGATTTGCTGAAACTGGTGTTAGTTATGATGGTAATAAATTTACTGGAAAACTTGAACAATCATTAACACCTATTAATATAACTAATGGTATTATGGCTAGACCATATGCAAATGTAACAAAGACTGAAGGTTCAAATGTTAAAACTAATTTTGGAGTAGATGTAAATACATCTTTTGGAGATTTTACTGTAGGAAAAGATGGACTTAAATTTACAAAGAAGCTATCGTTTAAAAAGGGCGGATTACTTGACAAAAAAAGAGGTTGACAATATTTAGTTTGAGGTGTATAATATAGGAGTATGGGATAGCTATAGGTAGTATCCTGTATTTTTAATAACTCGCTTAACAAAAGGAGCAACTATGATAAACCTACCTACTAGGGTCTTTGACCCATTTAAAAACATGACAGTTGGATTTGATGATATATTCGACCAACTATCTACATTGTCTCAATATGAGACACCAAACTATCCACCATATAATATAAAAAAAGTTGGCAAAGATAAGTACCAACTTGATATGGCATTGGCAGGATTTAAGAAAGAGGATGTTATTGTTGAAGTCAATGATAATACATTAACTGTTTCTGGTAAAGCTGCTGATAAAGAAGATGATAGTTTTGTTCATAAAGGAATAGCTAGACGAGCATTCAAAAGACAATGGACATTAGCTGAACATCTTGAAGTTAAAGATGCACAACTAAAGGATGGAGTTCTGACTGTAGATATGAAATTAAATCTACCAGAGGAAAAGAAACCTAGAACAATTAAAATAAAATAAAAAGGTAGGGGGTATCAAAGCCCCCTATTAAAATGAAAATTACATTAATAATATTATTACTAATAACAGGAGAAACCATGGCACATATTAAAGGACATATAAATGTACCGGCACAAGAGACAAAAGAAACTGAAGTTAAAAAAAGTTTCTGGGATTCTTTTAAAGATAAAACTGGTATTGATATGAGTACTGGTTCAATGCAATTTAAAAAAGGACATAGAATAAAAGTATTTAAAAAAGGTGGAAAGGTTTCTAAATGATAAAGACTCCTAAGACTACTGATAATTTTTGGAAAAGTTTTCAATCAAAATTTTTAGGGACATCAAAAAAGAAAATGAAATTTGCAGGTGTTCCAAAAATAAATGTAAAGCTTTATAACAAAGGCGGAAAGGTAAGTAAAAAATGATGACATTCCCAGACATAAAAGACAAAGTAAAAGATGTATGGAACAAGTACCACCATTGCATTATAAGTGCAGTAGTTGGTTTCGTACTTGGTGCTATAGTATTTTAGTATGGCTTGGTTTAGTTTAGCAAAGGTTGCCCTCCAAGCAGGGACTCACATCTTTAAAAAAAGACAAGAGACAAAGATGATGATGGCAGATGCTCAACATAATCATGCTGCAAAAATGGCTAAAGGTGATATAGATTATCAAGGTAAGTTATTAGAAGCAAGACAATCGGACTGGAAAGACGAGTTCGTTTTGGTCGTGTTAACTTTGCCAATATTAGTCATTGCGTATGGTGTGTTCAGCGAAGACCCAGAAGCTTCTGCTAAGATAAAAGAATTTTTTGTTCAGTTCCAACAGCTACCTTCATGGTTCACTAATTTGTGGATTCTTGTCGTGGCGAGTATCTATGGTATAAAAGGTACACAAATATTTAGGGGCGGGAAAAAATGAAAACAATAATTTTATTTTTATATCATTGGTCTAGTAAAATAAATGTTTGGTCTTGGACTAAGTTATATAAAAATAGAAATAGTATAGGTTATAGAAAATGAATTTTAAATGGGACTTGCAAAAACAAATAGCAGAAAAAAAGAAACAACTATCTGCTACCTTTCAACTTCGTAAAAGAAGTAAGGAATCTATTGCAAGACCTAAAGCTGAAAAGAATATTACTTCTAAAGACCCTAGACTTCAAGGTATATAATCAAATAATATTTTGACAATACTTTTCTAACCACTCATGGATAGGAAGAAGTTTTCTTTTAGCTTCTTTAACTAAAGAAGTATAGAACACTCTCTCTTCTCGACTACGAGAGAAAGCTTCTTTCATAATCTCTTCATCTTCAATAGGAAGAGTAGTGATTTCTGTTATAAGTTTTCCTTCGTTATCTAGTATTACTTTATACGAAAATATTGTAGCTTCTCTTTTTGGAGTTGCCATATTTTTTTCCTTTGCGTCTGGATTATAAAAAGAAGAATAAGTATTAGAGCAGGATAAGCTACAAGAAAAATAATTATATTTAATAACTCATAGCTTATGTTAAATACTTTTGCCATTGAATACAATGACTCTTCACAAAAATTAAAGATTGCGTAAATGATTTTATTCTGTATCGTCAAAGACATTTGACCAGTTACCCTTCACACTTGCTTTAGTATATGCTGAAGCCCTACCTTCAAAAAAGTTTTGGTGTTCAACTCCAATAACTTCATCCCACCAAGTCAAAGGATTATCACTAATACCAAAGTTAGGTTTTAAACCTAGCTGTAGTAATCTTCTATCAGCAATATATCTATTGTATTTTTTCATTTCATCCAAGGTAAGTCCTTGAACATCCCCCATCTCAAACACTAACTCGATAAATTTATCTTCGTGTTCAACCATTTCTCTACAGATATCATATAGTTCTTTTTTAAAATCATCTGTCCATATCTCTAGGTTTTCTTTGATAAGAGTACGAAATACTTTTGTCATTCCTTCCACATGTAAAGACTCATCACGAATACTGTAGTCAACAATCTTACACATTCCCTTCATCTTATTAAATCTTTGAAAGTTAATTAATATAGCAAAGCTAGAAAACAATTGTAGTCCTTCTGTGAAACCAGAATAAACTGCTAATGCTTTAGCTACATCTTTTAAATCTTTCTTTGTTTTAACTTCACCAGTTTTAAATTGGTGTATGTAGTCATGTTTAGCTGACATCTCTTCATACTTAGCAAATGCTTTGTACTCTGACTCTGGCATACCTACTGTATCTAACAACAAAGAATAAGCATGTTGATGAATAGATTCCATGTTAGCAAACGAACCCATCATCATTCTTAACTCTGGTTTTTTAAACATAGGTATATACTTTTCATAGTAACCCGAACCTACATCTACATCTGATTGTGTGAACAATCTAAATATTTGTGTTAATAAATTTTTTTCTGATGGTGAAAGTTTTTGATTCCAATCTTTCACATCTTCATGCATTGGTACATCTTCGGGTAACCAATGTAATTGATTTTGTATTGTATAGTAATCGAATGCCCAAGGGTACTCGAATGGTTTGTAGTAAGTTCTTTCTTCAAAAACTGGACTTAAGCTTCGCATGATAAACACTCCTCTTCTGTTGCTTCTTGTTCTAGTCTAACTCTCTTGACTTTTAAATTAATATTCTCTGCACTTTTACCTTCTCTACTTCGTAGATAATACAAACTCTTCAATCCTTTTTTCCAAGCTTGATAATGTACCTTGTTAGTGTATCTTAAAAAATTATCATGCTCTTCTTGTTCTGCTTGTACTCTTGGTGCAACAAAGAATAAGTTAACTGATTGTGCTTGACAAATAAATTCTTGTCGTTTAGATGCATGTTCGATAATCCAATTCTGGTCTATCTCATCTGCAGTTTTAAAAACATCCCTTTCTAAATCAGTTAAAAAGTCAAGGTGTTTTACTGAACCAGTATGTTCACTAATACTTTGCCAGATTTTATCTTTGAACTGTTGGTAATCACTATCATATTCTTTCTGTAGTTCCTCCGAGTTGTTCCATTTTTGTTTTAGTAAATTGTGAAGTTGTCTATTCCTTACTTGGAATGAACCATTTAAAGTTTTATGTATAAATACATTTGCTCTTATTGGTTCTATTGAAGGACTAGTACCTCCACAAATAATTGATGATGTAGCATTAGGTGCGACAGCTAACAAGTGTGCGTTACGCATTCCTGTTCCTTCCATATCTGGTGCTTCACCTCTCTCTTCTGCTAACTCCATTGAAGTTTTATTAGCTAACTCTTTTATCTGTCTAAACATTTTTAAGTTTTGACCTGTAGCTATTGGTCCTTCAAATGGTACATTTAATTTTTGTAAGTAAGTATGAAAACCCATAGCACCTAGACCTAAACTTCTTTCTCTATAAGCACTATAACCTGCCTTAGTAAATCCTTCCATACCTTCTTTAACTTTCATACTCAATACATCACCTTTGTAATCATATGAGAAATCATATGTTGCTTGAATAAAATGTTCAAGAACATTATCTAACATTCGTACCATGTCTGGAATAAATGTAGGTGATGTTGACCACTCGTCATACTTAGCAAGGTTAACACTTGATAAACAACATACTGCGGTTCTATCTTCGTCTGTTGGTAAAGTTATTTCACTACAAAGATTAGATTGTTTAACACTTAAACCTAATTTTTTCTGTGTCTCTGGCAAACTTTTATTAGAAGTATCTACAAAATGTAGATAAGGTTCTCCAGTTTCATGTCTTGTTTCTAAAATTAATCTCCATAATTCTCTAGCATTAATAGACTTAGCTACCTTTTTTGAATGCGGGTCTATAAGTTTCCAATCTATATTTTTATTTACTGCAGTCATAAAGTCATCAGTAATATTAATACCATGATGAAGGTTAAGACATTTTCTATTTGCGTCACCACCAGAAGACTTACGCATAAATAAAAACTCTTCTATCTCTGGATGTGATATATCCATGTAACAAGCATAGCTTCCTCTTCTTGTTGTACCTTGGTTAAATGCTAACATCTGACTATCAACAACTCTCATAAAAGGAATTGAACCAGTTGATTTAGAACCATGAGAAGTAGAAGTACCATCACTTCTTACATCACCCCAGTATCCACCGATACCACCACCATTACTTGCTAACCAAATGTTTTCATCATAGTGTGATGACAAACCACCTCTACTATCTGGAACATAATTTAAGAAACAAGAAATAGGTAATCCTTTTTTTGTACCTGCATTAGAAAGTATTGGTGATGAAAAACCAAACCATAAATTACTAGCATAGTCATATAATCTTTGTGCCATATCCCAATCTGTTTTACCTCTGTATGTAGCACCATACTTTGAAGCCCGAGCAAATGCATGTTGTGGTGATGTCTCGTTCTTATCTAAATATCTATCTTGTACTGTTGCAATACCAAATGGTGTGAGATTATTATCTCTTTCTAAATCTATTTTTACTTTCATTACTTCCCTTCTCTTTCTTTACATTCCCCTGCGATTGACATATAAGCTGATGCGTCTATATAAGTATCTGGTTTTGGGTCACCAAATTTTGCTCGTGCAATTTTTAATAGTGTCATACATATTGCAACATCATGTCCTGTTAATGGAACATCTAAATATGCTGACCAAAGTTTTGCAATGTTACCATGGTTGATAACTTTATCACCATAATCATTTGCTCTTGGTCCTGTTATTAATTTGACTGCTGTCTCTAAGTATTCTTTAGTTATGTTTTTTTTCATCATCTATCATGTCCTGTATCATCATTGTTTCTATTTCTTTCATACCTATGTATGTTGCAAGTGGTGAATTTTTTTTAGCGAACCACCAAACACCTTGTGCTAAAGCCATGACTTGTCTGTCACCTTCTGTTAAATTGATTAATTCTATATCAATCTTTTTTGTTTTACCTACACCTGTAGGTGTAAATACTATATAAGCTTTTCCACTCTCCATCATTTTGTCATCCATCCTTTCGGTATCTCCTTCTCACAAAATTTTATTTTAAATTTCTTACACCAGTCAGCATAAGTAGTCTTAGAGTTTTTGTTTATCTTAACTTTAGAGTTTTGAAAACAAAAACGAATATCATAATCACCTGTACTTTTTAGATACAAATGTTTCTTTCTGTCTGAAATAGTAAATCTACCTTTTAACTCAACAAAGATATTAGTATTAGGAAAATACAAGTCGGGAAGATAAGACCGAAGAATAGCCGGTTGTACATAGCTTAGTCTTTTATACTCATAGTAGAACTTGATTTTTTT
>Ga0098055_1001007_pt1 | contig 15632 bp, 23 predicted proteins | sample 17_taG_FD_75107 | JGI IMG/M metagenome (GOLD analysis project Ga0098055, IMG submission 75107) | Marine viral communities from the Subarctic Pacific Ocean - 17_ETSP_OMZ_AT15314 metaG | ecosystem: Environmental > Aquatic > Marine > Oceanic | place: Pacific Ocean | collected 2015-01-18 | reverse complement strand
TACAATCGGCGATTTGATCTCGTTCCATAAAGGGCAATTCTCGCATGTGCCTTCGTTAAGGTCGTTGAAACGTGCACAGGTGTATGGCCCTTTTATCTCGTCCATCTTCTTGCGCATATCTGCTTCGTTGTATCCGGGGTGTTTCTCTGATATTTTTACTGCGGCTGTAGCCCCGTCGCTACAGAACTTCGCAATAGATAGACCGGCTCTCCACAGAGGTTCGCTAACTTCTGCTTGATTCATGGCGATGTACTTTAATTGTTCGCACCCTCTCCCCTGCACAGTTTTCTTTATGATTGTCTTAAAAACATTCTCGCTGTTCTCGGCGTAGGCTTCGTAAAGAGCGTCAGTACCTAAGTCAATCTTGATAACTGGCTTCGCTAGTACCCCTAGCTTAGATGTAAAGTCTTCTAGCGCAATAGGTTCTGGCATAGATACACCAAGAAAATCTACTGGTAGGGGTGGCTCTTCCTTATAGTTCTTTGAGTTAGGCATACGTAGGATACGTACTACGTCAGCAGTAACAGCAGGGTCAGCGAGTAATCCGTTCTCAGAACAGCACCGCTTTAATCTGTCAGCTTCCACAGCCCATTGCTCCGCCGAAAGTGCTTCGGTAAGAGGCCAATATACATGCACACCACGCCCACTGTTAACCATCAAGGGTTTAGGGAGTGATAGTTTCTTGCAGAAATCACGCACTGCAAATACTGCGGCTTCTTTAGTAGGGTATTCGTATGTTGGTCCACAATCCAAGTCGAGGAAGAAAGACTTCAACTCGTGTGCGTTTGCACCTTTACGACCTGCATCGACTGTTGGTTCTTTAAATGTACTTAAAGCAAAGTACGTGTTTAGCCCGTCTGCTATAAACTTACGTGTAGCTCTCTCTGCGTCTTCAATAGTATCGTAAAACTTCTGTTTACGTACGGCACCTTTAGCGGCGAATACGCAATAGTGTCCTGAGTCGCTGAGTAATCCTTTTAAAAAGTCTAAGTTGTTCATTGTTACTGCTCCAAAAATATATCGTGGCGGGCTCTCGAAAGGGTGGTAAACCCGCCACGACTGCCTATCGTTAAACTAGGTGACTGACCCCTCAGTCGTCCCAGTTGTCTACGATAGAAGCAAGATCGGCCTCGTCAGGAGAGGGAGCAGTAACCTCTTTCTTCTTGGCGACCTTCTTAGGTTCAGGTGCATCGTCGAGTACAGGCTCTTGCTTTGCCACTGATCCATTACGTTGTGTCTCTACCTTGTCGGTTTGGGAAACGGTCAACGTAATTGCTTTGATAGCGTCATCGCTATCTTTCATGGACACAGCTTGATTTAGTTCTTCCTCAGTCAATGGACGGACTGGCTTGAAGAACAGTTTAGGTGTGTCACTGTTTTCGTCAAAATACATCTGCGTAAGCACAGCGATTGACGGTGTCTTGTGGGCTTTAAGGTATTTAGCATATGCTTGCATACCCATCTTACCATCTTTAGCTTCGCCAAATATAGACGTAGCAGGTAGTTGTAATTGATACACAGTGTCGTACTCACCTTCGAGCAATACAGCAACGCGCTGATTGTAACGACATGCACGGCTCTCGCCTTGTCCAGAGCCTTTGATATTCTGTGGGCAATCCATACAACGAGATGCTTGGCGGGTATCCGCAGGTACATCTTTAGACGGAGTTTGTGTATCAGGAGACCAACAAGCAGGTGGAGTTGGGTTCTCAGGATCGTATGCCCCTGCATAGTATGTACGCGATAACTTTGCCGCGTTGATAATGACTACGTTCAAGAGCCCATCGCTCTTAACATTGACTTGTTCACCGCTAACCATTTGACGGAAACGACCACCACGTAGGCTGATACGGTTTGATCCGCCGCCACCGCCGCCACCGGCTAGATTATCGTCGGCTTCCTGCAGTTGTTTAAACAGGTCACTACTTACTAGGGAGTTGCCTTCTCCAAACAATGATACTTCTGACATGTACTATTCTCCTTCTGAATTTGTTTTTGGGGCTTCTTTTTGAGCCTTGTTGGTTTTAGAAGCTAATGCTGCTTCCACTTCATCGAGCCGAAACCGGTAGATATCACCCACCTTTATGTAGCTACTCGCAGGGATTTCACCTGTATATACCCACTTGCGAATTGTAGATAGGGACACTTGGAAGTAATCCACTACAGTATTTATATTCACATATGGCGATTCAATATCACTCATTTTTTCCTCACAGATATTGCGTACTCAGAATCCACATTAAGACCTGCCGGTACTAGGTCAGGGTTTTCCTCAATGAACTGACGTACATGGGTTTGATTTAAACGCTTTTCAAAAAACTCAGGGACTTCGTTATCCATAATAAACTTGTGCATGGATTCCCAGTCGCTTGTCCAATAGCGTTGCTTCACAGTGCGATAGAACAAACCCGAAGCAGTGCGCACACTATCGACCTCGTGTTCCTTGCAATATTCCAGCAGGGCAAGTTTTACCCTGTCCTGCTGTTCTCGGAGCTTGCCCTCTTCCTCTTTATATTTGGAAGTTAGCTCCGAGCGTTTGTCGCGTATCTTAGTGTACGCATTAACTAACTTGTCTACTGACACAGCCATGTTGTTCTCCGTTTTATACTTGTTTTACTGTCATATACGATTGTATGGTAGTTAGTCAAGTATTTCTTTATATAAATCTATCATCGCAGTGTGTATGTTTATACGTTCGTCTAGCATGCGGTAAATACGTTTTTCCGCGGCTGACCCCGCTAATTGAATTACAGTACACTTATGGTCTTGCCCTGCACGGTGTATACGGGCGTTTGCTTGTAGATAAGTCTCCAAAGAAGAAGTAGGCCCCCACCATACTATTGTATTCGCCGCAGTCAAGGTCACACCATGCGCGGCGGACTGCGGTTGGATTACTAGGACTTTTGGGTCAGGTGTTGATTGGAACCTGTCAAATATCTGTGTGCGGTTAGCCGCAGATACATCTCCTCGTATGACCTCAGACGTGATGCCGTCTCCTCGTAGCTTCTGTGCTAGCATATCTATGGTATGTCGGAACGGCACGAATACAATTACCTTCTTACTGCTCTCGTCTATAGTTTCTTTCAACGCTTGGTACCGGCTTCTGATATCGAACTCAACCGAATCACCTTCGTCAGTATATACTGCCCCTGCGCTGATCTGCAGTAGCTTGTTCATGTTGATCGCGGCATTAGCCGAAGTCACGGACTCCCCTGCTACCTGCATTAACATCTGCTTACGCAATGTTTCATAGTATTTCTTCTGCTGTGGTGTCATCTCGACAAAGCGCTTAGTGTAAACCATGTCAGGCAAGTCAAGACATTCTTCTTTAGTAAACCTAATCGCAGGTTGTAGCACTTGGAACACTGTATCCTTGGCGGTCTCTTTAGGTTTGTAAGAGAACTGCGTGACTTTCCACATGACCATGTCTCTCCATGCCCCAAAGAATCTCGGCACTGCCAACGGGTTCACAAGTTTAGCTAGCCCGTAAGCATCAACTGGACTTTGTGCGGCGGGTGTACCTGTCATCATCCACAACCAATCGTCTTCTTTGATTAGTTTGTTTAGTGTCTTCCATCGTTTTGTCTGTGCGTTCTTATAGTGTGTAGCCTCGTCTACAATAAACAAATCAAACCCACCCGCGGCAATCTCGTCTTTAACAACTTCAACACCATCGTAGTTTATAATTACAAACTCAGCCCCACTGTTGATTATCTTTTTACGTTTCTGTTTACTGCCATGCGCTACATCTACTGTGCGGTGCATAGCAAAAGAGAATAAGTCGTTGCGCCATGCGCTATCCATAATCGACAAAGGACATACAACAAGTACACGTTTAACTTTGCCTTGGGTCATAAGATAGTCTGCCGCCCATATAGCCGATGCAGTTTTACCTGTGCCTTGCTCGTTAAAGCAAAAGGACTTCTTGTTCAGTGTCATAAAAGACGCGGTGTCTTTCTGATGATCAAAGGGCGTGTATTGCCCCGGCCAACTGTACCGTTTTGTAATCGGTGATGGTGCGTTTATGTTTAACGAACGCAGGGATAGAACTTCATCTAGCCCCCACTTTACGACGACCTTGTTCATAGGTAGCTCCTTGCTGTTGGGGATAGTTGTTGTTATTTGCTTTGGGTTGCGCACCCGTAGCATTATTGCTTTATCCCGCAAAATTTCCATGTTGTTCTCCGTAGTAGTGAGTCACTACTTTTTCTTCTTTTTGGGGCTGCTCATAGCACCACCCGCGGCTCGATTTTTCTTACGGCTTTGGACTTTGTATCCGTCCTTGTTTGTGCCGCCTTTACTTAGTGCCTTCTTGTGAGCGATATCTTTACCTTCTCGCTTGTCGGCTTTGCCATTCTTGTTGGCATCTTTACCTTTCTTATCCATCGCACGTCTGGCGCGTTGTCGCTCCATACGAGCTTCGTGTTCTCCTCTTGCTTTTTGCTGTTGGTATTCTTTTTTATACGGGCGGGGTTTATTTACATAGGGCATCGGCTCTACCTTTCGCTACTCGGGCGGTTTGTCTGCTAGATATCTTGTGTATTATACCTAACTCCTGTTGTTTTGCACGTATCTTTGCGTGCGTGTGACCCGCTTGCGCTACTAGGTCCATATAGAGATGTACTGTGTTAGCGTCTTCACACCTATCTTTTTTCTTCAGTCGTTTTCGTATCTTAGCTAAATCGTCTAACCGCGTAAGTTTAAACTTTTTAGATATAGGTATACCCCGCATAGCGTTTGAAACTGCAGGGGTAGCTGTTTTAATTGCGTTTGTAACATCTACCAACTTCACTACTAACTTCAGAACTCTAGGATCGTAAGTAACCTGCTCTCCACAATTACGTTGGTTTGCCACAATAGCCGCCAACTTGTTTACAGGAGTATTGCAGAAATAGAAATGATCCCAATTAACTACCATTAGTTTGCTCCATTATGGGGACACTCAACTACTTGACAGTGTCGTTTACACAGACCAGATGGCTTTGGATTCCAAACATCCACCTCGAACGCTTTCTCCATCTTAGCATAGTTTGCTAACCATTTCCCCCATAGAAGTTGCTGTAAGTCTATTTCATATTCGGCTTTGACAAGGCTCTTGGCAATAACGAACAACAGACCTGCATTTAGCTTAGTGACCTCGGGGTAATGTTTGAAGATTGTCAACGCCATCAACTCTAACTGACCTTTGTCAGCGTACTTCGCCGATTTGCCTGTCTTGTAGTCAATGATCCAACCCACCCCAGTTTCTTTATCTATGATCGCAAGATCAACAATGCCTCGAAACCATACATCTTTTGCAAAGAAACTGCAGGGTTCTAGGTCAGCGGTCAAGCCTAACTTCTGCTCCACTATCTTCTTGCCTTTTTTGCCGTTAAGGGAATCCAACGTAGGTTTTATAAAGTCGAACTTGGCGGGTACAGGAGTACCTTTACCTATGTAATCCTCACATGCCTTGTGAAACTCAGTACCGTAGCGCATAGCCTCAGTTTCTCTGAACGGATATTGCTTGAGTACCTTCTCATGGTAGAACTGTTTGGGGCATTGCTCAAATGCTTTGATCCGACTAAACGACCACGGCGCGGCTTTACTCATTCACAATCTCCGTATGATTTGCCAGTGCCACTTTCGCAATCGACAGGTAGGCCCTCTGCCCAGTCTGGTGTCCATCTCATACATCTCTCCACGTATGCTTGTGCTTCAGCGACCTCCTCGTCGGGTACACAACATGCAATCGAATCGTGTACAGTAAGCACTACTTTATACTTCTTATTAATTAGTAGCATCTGCTCACCTATTATGCAACGTGCTATAGCCTGACACACGTTCTCGATAACTTTACCGCCGTATATCCGTGTTCGGCCTCGGCGTACTTTGTATGTATATTCGAAACCATTCTCAGACTGCTCCCCATGTAACTCAGGGTAAAATATCTTTAACCCACTAGGTACTATCAGGGCTTGGTTTTTAGGGTCTACCCCAATGATACCCTTCTTTCCGAACTGCACCGCTCGATGGTTAGCCAACTGCTTAACCATATAGTTAGCGTCTTTCCATACCTTGCTTATCTTAAAGTTAGCCTCTCGATAGATAGATATAATCCGCCTTGCCTCGTCCTCAGACACCTCAAACCCGAACGTCTTCAACTGCATGCCGAACTTCTCTGCCCCCATGCCGTATCCCGCACCTAAAATTGTAGTCTTACCCACGAACCTTTGATCTTTAGTTACGTCTTCTACGGCCACGTTGTATATACTTGACGCCATATACTTGTACACGTCCTCACCCTTGGCGAATTGATCTACAAGATCGTTCTGCCCTGCGAACCACGCAAGCACTCGCGCCTCGATTTGGGACGAATCGGCTTCGACAACTGTGTGTCCTTCTGGTGCAATGATAGCCTTCTTTAACTTCTTACCATTTGGCCCACGGCTCGGTAGGTTTTGTAAGTTAATTTTATCTGACCCACCCCATCTGCCGGTGTGCGCCGCGTAGTACCTAATCGGTACGGGTAAACGCCCACGTTTAGATATACCTATAAACCTCTGCGTACGTGTTTCCTCAAGAGTAGATTTGTTCCCAAGGCGCGCCGCTACTAGAGATTGCACACGATCATCAGCATGCTCCTGTAATGCCTTGAAGTCTTCGTCGCTCTTAGCAAAGGCGTACGTCTCCTTACCTGTTGTCAGACTGGTCTTCATAGGCGGCTCGACACCAAGATCACGTAGCATGTCAGCGAACTTTAGATTTGACATCAAGTCTTTCTTATCTGTCACCCCTGCATCGCGTAGTAGTTTATCCTTACGATCTTGCGTGTCTTCCAAGTGCTGTTCCAACAACCCAAGGTCTAGATCAAGTATCGGATCAATAAACATACGCAATGTAACGTCGATCAGCTTTAGCTCAGTGCGCGGAAAGTTAGCCCCCATGATCTTAAACAGTTTATACGTTAACTCGACATCCTGTATGCAATACTCGCCGTACTTCTTAGCTTCTTCCGCAGTGAAATCGGCGCGGCGTTTGCCCTTGGCGTTGTGTACTTCGAAACCTTTCTCACCAATACCGTAGCGTTCAGACAAAGCCCGTAGTGATGCACCTGCATCCACGCCGTGTAAACCTCTACCCATGCACATAGTGTCAAACCAAACCTTCGGCTTCACACCATATCTCCAACTTAGTATAGCTCCGTCGAACATAGTGTTCTGTGCTAGGATGGCGCTCTGAGAGAAGTCTATGTATGATAGTAGACGTTCAATGGTTACGGGGTCGTTTAAGTACTGAGTGGCTTTATCATTCTTTTTTATAGCAAGGCCGATTACTTCGAACCGCGAGTCGCGCACATAATCTTCTGTCGTCATCTTAGATAGTGAGTAGTCCTGATCGTAGTAAGTCTCAAAGTCGAGCGTATATACATCCATTAGTTAACTTTCTTTTTGTAGTATTCATCTACTAACAAATCGACGAGGTAATCTGCCAAGCTAGGGTAATCGTTTCTTAGCATTTGATCTGCGGCGAAATCCCATACTTCTTTGGTGGTGTTTTCTACCAACGACGAACCAATACTACCTGTCTTAATATCGTAGCGACGCCTAAACGATGCTATGTCTGTGATGGGAACTGGTTTATTTGGCGGCAAATCTCCGCGCTTTTGCGCCCTTGCTATGGACGCGGCAACCTGTGCGTAAGTCCCTTGTACTTCTCGTGCTATGTCTTCCTTACACATACCCGCTTTACTAAGAGTAATTATCTTTTCAGTTATAGGTTTAATTTTACTGCCCATTATACTCTATCGTCCTCTCCAAGGCCGCGCCGCTGATAAGCTATGAGAAAGCTAAGACAGCATGCGGCGTGTGCCAAATGTGAAAATCCTGTTTCGGGGTCGTTATCTTCACCTCTCCACCAAGCCCACATGTGACGCATCATTGCGCTAAAGTATCTACTCCAAGATGCACCTTGCGCCCAGTTGTGCGCGCTGTACTTCTGTGCGCCGAACGTAAGAACTCTTGCTGTTTCTTCGAGAAACTCCGGCGGTAACAGGTCGTACCTAGTTTTAGCGTTGTCGTCCTTTACAAACTTAGGCACAGGTATTTCTTCTCTCCAGTTAGGTGACGATATAGTTGCTATCATCTTGTCTACGTATTTTATACTTACCCCTACGGCTTTAGCTACTTCACTAGAAGTTGCCTTGCGGTTAGCAAGTAGATACGTCCATACATGTTCTTCTTTCTTGGTCATATGTTGTATCCTTCTTTGCGCCTGTTGCTAACAAACTTAGTTAAGTCTGCTTTGGCGTAATCGTAACGATCTCTTGCAGATGGTGATGCAGTTGGTTCTATGTATTGACGTTGCCAGAAGTCTACTTGTTTTCGTAAGAACTGTAACTCGTACTCGAGGGCGGGTGTTAGTTTCTTTTTGCCGTGCATTACATTTCATACCAATCTGTATTTGGCGCCCATAAAACCCAAGAGGCTTTGTCTTGCCCACCTTTACAATGCACTTGAGCCTTGGTCATTTCCCCTGCATTGTGCATACGAATAAGTGCTGTTTGTACAGACACAACGTCAACGTCTAATGCGTCAGCTAATACTTTAGAAGTAGATGCAACCTGATTAGCTTCCTCTTGGAAATACTCTTCGATACGATCTTCCAGATTGGCTACCTCAACTCTTGGTGTAGTTTCTTCGGCGTTCACAGCTACACCAACCGCTTGCCAAGGCGTGTCAGCTTTAGTGTTCGGTATTAGTGTAAGCGTCCGTACTTGTTCCTCTGCGACGGTGTGCTTCTTAGCTAGCTTAGAGTTTATAAAGACCTTCTCGCCGTTATCGACACGTACCCCAAAGGCAGTGCCTGTAGGCATTTGATGTACGATAAAAACTTCTTGTGATTCCATGTTATTCAAAATGTTCATATTGTTTATTCCTGTTGTGTTGATGCCCAATACTTAATCTGTGTTTGTGTTTGGTGCATGTTTGTTTCGTTTACAACCCAATCAAAACCCCCTGCTGTTTTAATATCATCTAGGTTCTTCTGTTGCAGTGCGGTAGTCTTCCCCTTTCCTGCTTTACATTCAATACCAAGGAACAGACCTTTGTAGCATGCGATTATGTCAGGTACGCCGCTTCGTCCAAATCCACCTGTAACAGGGTAGAAGTAGTATGCTCCCATCTTCTTTAGGTAGTTAGTCACTACCTTCTTTACTTTAGCTTCTGGTGTTGTTGCCATTGTTGATCTCCATGTAAAATAACTGGCTTCGATGGGAGGCAGATGTCCGCCCCCCAAAGTTAAATTGGTAGTGTGTCACTACCTATCAGCGTAAATCCAATAAGTAGTTTTGTCGATCCTGTGACCTACACCTTCTATTGGTTCCGTCGGTGGTGTAGGGTCAACGAGCATAAGTGTAGCAATACGCTCCCTGATCCATTTAGGTGTTTCATTTATAGTGTCATATACCCCTAAACCTGTCGCGTCAATAGCGTCTAGATCAAAAGACATTACATTAACCTTATTTGTAGTAGGGTGTATTGTCACGCGGTACGTGATAGTGTCAGTTGTTCCCACGCTCACTCACCTTTGATGTAGAACATATTTTCCCCTGCACGATATCCAACACCTGCAACATATTGATCTTCCTCGACCATAGATAGCACAGACATAGCACCGAGTAGTCTCTCTGGTAGTTCTTCCTGTGTGTACGCTATCTTGTTATCAGCGCTATCGTCGTGATGAAACAGTGTGAAGTGTTGCGGTATTTTCTTGAAGCCTCGGTATAGGTTAGCACCTTGAGCTTGTACAACCTCGATAAACGTGTGGTCTTTATCATGTATATCTCTACTATCATGTAGCTCCTTAACCGCTTCAAAGGCTTCGATTAGTTGCACTTCAAGTTCTTTGTCGAGAAACTCGTAGTCTGACTTTAGTATGTTAGCGAGTTCTCTTTTAAGAGGTGCGGTGTTTAGGCGTGTCCTACCAAATACATCGGTGTCAATCTTGTTCGTTATCTTGTGTGCCTTGGTCTTTACTTCGTCCAACGAACGAGACACACCTCTAGCAAAATCCCTTTGCACTTGTTCCACAACTTGCTTTGCGGTTGGTGGGCGTAGGTATTTACATGCGTTAAGTAACCCCTTGTTGAAATGCAGTGCTGAAGACATGAAGCAATTATCCCCATACGAGTACTTGCCGTTCTGTATGTTAGGCGAATAAACAGCATACCGCTTTTCACCTGTACCACCTTCAAACACGTCTGCGTATCTTATCCAACCCATAGCGTAGGTGTCTTGCGGTCTGTAAACCCATGTGGAATTTAGGTCTTTAGGCGCGGTCTTGTAACCACGAACCTTTTTGGTTAGTTCATCTGCCATCATCTGCACATATACATTAGGTGTAAATACCTTATAATCTGGGTTTGGTTTTTCAATATCCCTTACTAATTTTAATTCTAAGTCACTCATAGTTGTTCTCCTTTTGTAATGAACCCAAGTTCTGTATTGATAAATCTGTTGAAGCATGCTCGTACATGGGAAATATCTTCTTTAGTTTTTATTTTAGTGAGCAACGGCGCACTGTTGAAACTCCAACTCTGCTCGTCTGGGGCGTAGCATTGTTTGGCAAACTCTATCCAAAACGCTAGTCGTGCAGGGTGTCTACTACTGCGCACAATCTCACGTCCTCTCATACCATCTACTTGTCTCCAAACATTACCCCTTGTTTGGCCGTAGGCTTCAACCAAGTCTTGACCATGCTTGTACAGATACTCGTTGTCCTCCAATGGTATTAGCGGTGACATAGTCATACCCCATTCGAAAAACTTTTTGATTGAGTCCTTGTACTTGGCTTTGATTTCTATGTTCACACGCGGAGCTTTCGGCAGTGTGCGTCCTGTCCCCTCAACATGTACCCAGTCAACACCAGAGAACTGATGTGTGCCAGGGTTTTTGTTGAACACTAAGGCAGAGTTGTCGTCGTGTAACATGACCCACTTCTTAGCATTTTCTTGATACCAATTAGCGTTTTGCTGATCTTTTATATGGTCGTAGACAATACGCGGTGCGGTATGGGTCTTGGCTAAGTAATATCGTTCGTCATGCCTATGATCAGGATACCTACCCATTGTCTTAGTCACATACTGTTTACCATTGTCGACAACAAACCCCAGACTTTTTGGTGTATGCCTGTTTATAAAAGCGTAACGTCCGTTGTGTGCGTGATTTCCATACCCATTACGTATTGTGACTTGTTCTGTGCCGTCACGTTTCTTGCGCCATATGATAGGTGCGTACTTCTCCATGTCCTTTAGTGTAGGTACAAACTCAGCAGAAGCAGTATAGCCCCAACCCCAGTTGAAGTATTTGTCGCCAAAGTGAAAGCCATCTGATAGTGCATAGCAGTTGTTGCTGATCTTCACGATACGTTCGTACTTACGTTTGCGATCACCTATGGGTCTGATATCTTTACCCTTGTTACCACTACCGCCCATTGGCTTTATGCTTTCGTAGTGAGCCACTACCTCGTCGAAGCTACGGAATGATGAATATGTTAGTGTCATTTGTTTTTATCCTGTTGTTTAATGTTATTGTTTAGTTTAAAGCACCTGCGTGGGCATTTATTGCCCACACGAATCGTCGTCGAAGTCACGTTCAATTTCCCCAAGTCCGTTACAGTTTTCGCAATCAACCCATGTTTCGAACGGCTCGTACATGTCGCCTGTCCACTTGAACTCCTCGCCTGTAACTTTGCCGTGTTGATCTGTGTCTTTGCACTCAGGACATTCGATAAAAATCTCTTGCTCCTGTAGTCCTACTACATAGTTCCCAATCTTACTCATCGCTTCACCTCCACTAGATCATCGTCGTCTACGTACTCCGAAAAGTGAGACATATCTAATTTAGGTGCATCGAATAGTTTTACACTACCATCGGCGTTCTTGAGTTCATTGCCATCGGCATCACTCTTGTAGAAGGTACACTCCCACACTCCAATATAAGTTTTACTCATTACATGTCCCTCGATTTTATGTGTACACATTTACCTACGTCTGGCACTCTGAGCTTGTTGTCGATAACGCACCACAACACAGGCATAGTCCACTGACCCCAACCACTGTATAGGTCGCCATCAGTAATCACGATACACGCTTGCGCGTTGATGCTTTCTTCACGAATGTACTCGGTCACACATTCTACATCTGTACCACCACCGCCTTTCGGCTTAGTTGATTGTACGAGTGTATCTAGTTCGTGCGTGTCATACGTTTCGTCACGACATATCTTCGTATCCCAATACAACAGACGTACTTTATCTGGGTGTACCGTATCACATATACCTTTGACCTCGGAAAGAAACGCGGTGATTTCTTCCTGACCGATTGATCCAGACGTGTCGATTGCAACCACCAGTTCCCCGACTTGTTCACTGACACCGCTTGGCATGTAGATACCACTACTCAGATACCTACGATTAGGTCTGCGGTATGTAGAGTAGTCACTGCCTGTACAAGTAGTTTGCACAAACTCACGCAACACTTCACGCCAATCGACTTGTGGTTCTAGTAATGCTTCTAGGTCACGATCACCACCACTGCCCATCTTCCCTGCAACCAATGCACCTTGACGTACTGCCTCGTCAATCTCTCTGGCAAGATCACGTTGTTCGTCGGCGGTCATTTCTTGCGCACCGTCCCAATCGTGTACATCGAATGGTTCGTGTCCATCAGGTAGTGAGCCACTACCACTCTCAGGCGTACCATCACCACCTTCGGGATTACCAACGCCACCACTGCGGCCACCACCTTGCGGTTGATCTTTACGTAGCAAGTTGTACACCTGCGCGGTATCCATACCAACGTACTGACGATCATAGCAACCTTTTGAAAGTTCGCCTGTCATAGTAGCAAACCCATCTTGGTAGTTATCATCTACAATCTTTAGGTTGATCACGTAGTCACACGCTACGTTCGCAAGATGTGCGTCTTGCAAGTATAGATGTTTCCATGTGGTCAAGTGGCGGAACAACTTGTGGTACACTTCGTGCAACACCAGAAATCTAAGCTCGGCATCGTTGAGCTTACTTACAAACTCACGTCCGTAGAACTCGTCACGTCCATTGGTACATGCCGTCGGTACGTTGGGGTCGTCCACTACAGAACGCTCCCCGATCATTAGCACCCCTGCGAGTGCGACATACTTCGGGCTACTCATAATAGATACAACGGCTTTTGTTAGGCGTTGCTCCTCAGTTAGTTGTTTAATTGCTAGCATTTGATGCTTCCTTTCTTGTTAGGTCTGGCAGGCCATGTTTCCGCATTTGGTCAAACGTGTGTTCGTCAATCTCGGTCATACGACCTTCGTAGACAGCAACGTGATCGTTCCAATAACAAATAGCGTTTTCGTCCCATTGCATATGGTCTTTGCCGTACCATGTGCTTACATAAAACTCATGCGTATCGTCGGCTTGAGCTTCGGTTTCGGCTTTGAAGATTATAGGTTGCTTGTACTCAAACTCCCCATTGCGTTCTTCAATATCTGCGATCCAATATTTCATTTTATTTCCTCCACCACATCATAGCTTTCCACCACTGCGGCTTCGGCTTTAGGTCTTGCTCCATTTGACTGAGCATGTATTGTATTCTCGGCAACGGTTTATCAGGTTCACCGAACTCGATACCGTGCTTCTCAAAAGCTGTATCCACAACTTCACGAAACGTAGGCTCGTTGCGTTTCAACACATGCGCACGTTGCTGTACTGCTTGCTTTGTGCGACCCATTACGGAAGCAATCTCCTCAAAGGTCATGCCACCATCGCGCAATGCTTCGAGGATACCGTCCTCTTTATCTGTCCATCGTTTACCCATTATTTCTCTCCTCTGCTGTAACAACGACAGCGTTTAATGCGCCCACTAATGAAGTGAACTCTTTCTTTGCCTCTGCGACTGCTTCGGCTTCGGTGTGTGCAAGTACACAGATAACTCGTGATACTAGCCCTTCGACAGTTACGTCATAACTCTTTTCCATGATTATACCTTATCTGCTGTGTATAGGTGGTTGTTCTTCATAGCCCACTCGGTGAACTTCTTGTTAGTCATAACCATTGACTGCTTTGAATACTTCGGTGCGCGTACACCATTAGCGAACATAGCTTGTGCTTCGGTATCGAGGCGTGGCAAGTAATCCATCCAGCTGTTGAGCCAGTCTTTGTCCAACGCAGACAGAGTTCTATACACAACCATACATATGGCGGCGGCGCTGTCAGGCACTTTGGCACTCTTTGGATTGTCTTTGATAGACTGCAAGCTAGGTAGCTGATCGGATAGTGACACAAACGCCATCAAGTCCATCGCACCGCGATCACCAATCGTACCTATCAATGCGGCGGTCAGAGTAACATCGTCAAACCCTTCTCGTGCTTTGAGTATGTCAGACGCGGCTTCGAGTGAGCGAGGTGTAACAAAGGCGGCACGTTGCGCTTTTGGGTGAAAGATGTATGGGTTTTCGTCGGGGTCTTTCACATCTTCAAACGAGTGCATCAAGTGTGGGTTGTCTTTGAGCCAACCAAGTAGGCTGTGATCCCAATTCTTGTTGATACCGTATTCAATCAAATCCATGTTGTTAGTCTTTTTGATCTGCACTACAGTTATACGGTTACGTGCGTGTGGTGGTAGTATGTCACCAACTCCTTCGCTACCCATGTTCGTTGTAGCAAAGACAACACTGTCAGGGTGTAGTGAGTAACTACCCATTTTACGTTCCAACATCAGACGTAGCATAGCGGTCTTCACTGCAGGGTTCGCCTTGCCATACTCGTCTAGCATAAGAATAATCGGCCCATCTATATGCAGACCGAGTTCTTCGTGAGGAATCATACGGACGCAACCCTCTTCTTGTATAGACTGCAAAGACGGTATCATAATATCGCCAAGGTCTTTTGTGGTGGCATCGAAATATACTTTGCGGTGGTTCGGTAGTCTTTCTGCTACCATATCCAACATAGATGATTTGCCGCTACCCATATGACCCTGTGCGAGTACGGTTCGTATTTTAGCTACGCCTACGATAAGATCGACGCATTGTGGTAAATCTATGTGATACATTGCGTGTGTTTGATTAGTCATGTTGTTCTTCCTTGTTTATATATCTAATGATGGTAGTGATTTCATAACGGCATCGACTGCCGCTTTGGTTTCGGCGCGGAACGTATCGTCCTCACGCAATGCGTCCGCTGTAACGCCAGACATCGCATATTCGAGTTTGTTTGCCATGTCAGACATCTGGATCGACTTCGTCACGTTACACACACGTAGTAGTTCTATCATGTCATTGACATTACCAACGAGTGTATCACGAAATACTTTCTTGTCCTCTTTACTGCTGTAGTCTAGGCGCTCAGACATATTTGTCAGTGCCTTGTGCAAACGTGTCCACACGTCATTCATAGCTGTATTGTATTGTTTGGAATAGAAGTCCTCATACTTCTGCTTGATTTCGAGTAGTGCTTCGTTGCCCACATCGACACGGAAGTCACCGACATCTGGTAGCGGCATGTAGTTCATACGGAAAGCGAACTTGCTGGCGAGTGTTTCTACTGTGGGGTAGTCGTCACGCGAGAACAACGAGCCAAGCTTGAGCTGTACGTTTATCACT
>Ga0098055_1001004_pt1 | contig 15638 bp, 27 predicted proteins | sample 17_taG_FD_75107 | JGI IMG/M metagenome (GOLD analysis project Ga0098055, IMG submission 75107) | Marine viral communities from the Subarctic Pacific Ocean - 17_ETSP_OMZ_AT15314 metaG | ecosystem: Environmental > Aquatic > Marine > Oceanic | place: Pacific Ocean | collected 2015-01-18 | reverse complement strand
TGGTTGTGATAGAACTGTTGAATGGTTTATGGAGTCCAAGTTCGCTGATAACGATTTGTTTCGGATTTACAATTCAAGATGCTATGATAGGTATGGAATTAGACTTTGTTGGAACATTGGAGTTCATTTTTCCGATGCTGACCAAATCATTACAATTGCTGATGATTGTTTAGTTGATGATGATTATATTCATCAGCATCAAATGTTTTTTGAACCTTATGGGATGCTCATGGGGAGAATATATCATGTTCATCCTAAATACACTCATAGATTTTTAAGATTTGAAAGCCGATTTCAATTTTCTCCCCCAATTGTAATTGAATGCGGATATAGCGTGGGTGAGAATTACAAATTATCGCATGACCACTTGTGGGGTGCTGAACTCCCCATAGGTTCTTATTGTGGTGCAACTATGAGTTTTTGCCGAAAAGGAATTATAGATTTAGGAGGAGTTAATGAACGGTTAATGTTTAATTGGGATGGTGAAGAGATTATTGAGTATAGATTTGATGATTGCGATACAGGAACAAGATGGGCGAAAAAATATGGAAAAATTAGATTCCTAACTGATGCTATTGTCTATCATAAGGGAGTTTCATCGGGCGACGATAATCAAGATATTATCCGTAGGGTTGAAGGAGATAATAGAAGTAAAATTGATTCTAATTATCGGATGTTTATTTCTTGGGCTATTCAAAATAACAGAATACTCATTCAAGGTGGCGGTAAGCAGTATTTTGAAGATAAAGATTGGAATAAATATGTAGTGGAGTGATAGATTTGAAAACTACTGTGATAATTCCTACATTTAACAGACCCGAATGGCTTGAAGAAACTCTTAATTGCTTTGAGCATCAAGTTCTTGATGATGAAAACGAATATGATGTGATTGTTGTTTCCGATGGTTGTGATAGAACTGTTGAATGGTTTATGGAGTCCAAGTTCGCTGATAACGATTTGTTTCGGATTTACAATTCAAGATGCTATGATGGGTATGGAATTAGACTTTGTTGGAACATTGGAGTTCATTTTTCCGATGCTGACCAAATCATTACAATTGCTGATGATTGTTTAGTAGGTAATAGGTATGTTCGCTATCATCAACATTTTTTTGAACCTTATGGGATGCTTATGGGAAAATTAACTCATATTCACCCCATACACTATCATAAAGTTCTTATACCCGATGCGAGGTTTGTATTTTTCCCTAAGTTGGTTGAAGATTTAGGTTATTTTTGGGATGCGAGTTGGGAATATGCAGTTGATAAATCTTGGGGTGCGGAACTCCCATATTCAATTTTTTGGGGTGCAACTATGAGTTTTTGCCGAAAGGGATTCATGGAGATGGGTGGATTAAACTTGTCAATTGAACTTGAAGATAAAATTATTTATCAAAGGGATGATGTTGAATTGGGAACTCGGTGGGGGAAAAGATACGGCAACATTAGATTCATTGGTGCTGAAGTTAAACATAAAGGGTATTCGGGCGGAAGTTTTGATAATGAAGGTTTAGTTCGGAGAGAAGAAGGCGATACAAGGGAAGAACTTAAAGATTTAGGATATAAGATAATTTGTGCTATTGATTATAACGCAAACTTAATTGCTAATCAAGGGTCAAATTATTTTGACGGGGATGATTGGAAAAGGTATGTCGTTAATTGATTAAGGTTTGGTGATTATTATGGGTGAGAAAACATACAGGGCGATTAGGCACGACATAGTGAGGAGAAGGCAAAATACAAATAGTGATGATACCCGACACCCTCATGAAAAGTCTAAGATGATAAACAATGTTTTGGAAGGTTCAAGAGATTTAAGCATCCTTGAATTGTTTGCGGGAGAGGGGAATTGCACACAACTATATCAACAATTTGGTTCAGTTATTGCGAATGATAAAGTTGGGAAGGTCTATGATAAATTGGTTGAGAACACAAAAGACTTTGATTCTGTTGAGTGTGTAAGGAAAGACCGCTTTCTGTATTTTCATGAATTGATTGCAGGGAAAAATAAGTTTGATGTGATTGACATTGACCCCTATGGTTTTCCCAACAGGTTCTTTCCCGATATTTTTCTTTTGATTGATGATGGATATTTGTTCATTACCGTTCCTAAGCCCTATGTCAATATCCTAAATGGGATAACTCAATCACACCTTATCAGTTATTACGGGACACATAACCCTTCCGAAGAAGAGATAATTGAAAGAGTTGCACTATGGGGGATTTGTCATTGGAGGGAGGCGACCCTTATTGATTCTCAAGATTTGAAATCAGTTTGGAGGTTTTGCTTCAAAGTAAATAAGGTGAAAGCAACTGAATATACAGGAGTTAGGAATAGGTGAGTAGGATGGGTGATGATATTTATGAAGCACAAGGAGGTCCATGTAGGCGACAATGTGATGTGGATGTGAAAACCATGAAATGTAGGTCATGTGGGATGCACTTCAAAAGAAGTGGTGAATGATAAGTGTTAAATACTATGTCCGAGTTTTGTTAATTATGAAGCGAGTATCAAAGGTTATTGAGAAAACTAAGGGTATGAGTCCTTCAGTTAAACGACCTAATTCATTGTTATCTCAAAATAAGGTTGTAGGATATTCAGTTAATTTTCCCATCCATAGAACCTGCAAACCCACTAAGGTTTGTATTGAAACCTGCTACTATGCGGTTGGAACTACTACATGGAATCGTAGCCTTCGCAAACAACTTTGGATATATGAATACTGTTTGAAAGACCCAATTGCTTTTGCTGAAGAGGTGGTGAAAGAGTATCATAAAAAGGAGTTAAAATATCTTCGGTGGAATGGTGGTGGTGATTTATTTTTAGAATCAACTATTGCTTTGAATTATATTGGAGAAAAATACCCCGAAGTTGTCTTATGGGTGGTTTCAAGGATTCCCGACATGGTTGGATTGTTAGATTATTACCCCAACATCCATTTGCATTTCAGCCTTGATAAGCACTCATTGGAAAGAAGAGATAAGGTATTGGATGTAGCAAAAAGACCTATCTTTTTTTCTTATCAATGTATGAAGGGTGAAAAGCCCGATGTTGAGGATTTAGTCAATAATCATGGAGTTTCTTTATTTTTCTTTGATAACTACTATTTGACGGATTCAATGTATGAGGAACATTTTTTGGATTTTTTGTGTCCTCTTAATTTGGATAGAACCAATAATGGAGATATAAGTGGTTCATGTGAAAAATGTTCAAGATGCTTTAATGGTCATTGGTTGGCTCAACACAAAAATGAATAAACCTTAAATACCTGTGTCGGTTAGTATTGGTATGAACAAGACTTATCCGACTGTATTGACCGAGTTGCCTGTGGGTGCTACACAAATCGCAAAAGCCAAGAAAATGCAACAAAGATTTAATGAAATTAAAATCAGCAATAAGTTTCCTAATCGGGCTACTGACTTTCATGGTGCGTTGGGCGAGTTGATGTTTGACCTGTGGTTGAGAGTTGAAGGGATTGAAAATGAGTGGGTGGAGTTTATTACAAACATTCCGAATGACCCCGATTTCACCTTTGATAATGGTTCAACGACATTAGATGTAAAAACGACTCGGTTTCAGCGATTGTATTTTCAAAAGGTTGATTGGGATTACTATGTATTGGTTGAACCATTTGACTTTTTGAATGGAGATTTTAGCCATCCTCAACAAGTTAGGATTGTTGGTTGGATGCCTAAAGATGAACTTCTTGAAATTAAGGAGGAAGTTGATGCAGGTATCAAAAAGCGAGGGCGAAGTGAAGTTAAGTTTGGAAAGAAGTCATACTTTGTTTATCCCGACAAACTACATCACATTGGAGAATTAGTTGAGATTTTGAAGAATAAGTGATTTTCATGAATTGGGTTGATATTTTTCCAATCATTGTAGTTTGCTCTATTTTTATATTCTTAGTGGGAAAACTGATTTGGGATTCAATAAGGGTTAGAAGGTTTGACAAGGGTTGATAATATGAATATAGATTCAATTCTTGAATCCGCTAAGGAGAAGCAATTAGAGAGCAATTGCAGACTCCCAATGGTTGCCTTTTTGTTGAGGAATGGAAAGCCAACCTCATACGGAGTCAATAAAAAAGGATTTAGAGGTTCATCCATTCATGCTGAAATGGATTGTTTGAAAAAGGTTCGGTTTCAAAAAAGGAGAGCCAAGAATGCGACTATGTTTATTGCACGATTCATGAAGGATGGAAGGTTGGGACTCGCAAAGCCATGTAGTAATTGTCTTGATGTGTTGAAGTCTATGGGAATTAAGAGAGTTGCTTGGACTACTAAAAACCAAACTGTTGAAATTGCTCGGATAGAAGATATTACTACTAACTACTTAACTCGGTCTTGTGTGAATTATGGGGCTGAACCTCAAACGGGTTTGGATAATTTCAGCGACAAGGGAAAATAGTTAAATAGGTATTGGGGGGAATCAAAAATATGGCTTTATCAAATTATCCCGATGGAATGGATTGGGGGGCTTATGATGATTACCACGACCCTAAACTTGATTGTGGTCATAATTCAAGCGATAGTTGCGATTGTTGGTGTGAACATTATCTTCATGATGGTCGGCAACATTTAGTTGAGGATTGCACTCATGAGAATTGTAGCCTTTATCATTGTGATTTATGCGGTAATGAAAAGGATGAAGAAGATTCTCATTGTGGAGAATGTAGGGAGGGGAATGAATGATTTTGGCTATTATTGTTTTATTCATCCTAACGATTCTTGGAGATTTTTTCATCTATAATCACTTCAATCATCTATTCAAAATGCAGTTTGATTTAATTGAACAAATAATCTCTAAACTAAAAGATAATGATGAGGAGGAATAAATGATGAATAATTGTGAATATACGGAATGCCCGCTTTGTGGAAGAGGCGGTTGGACTGATGAAAGAAGGAGAACTGAAATTGGATATGTTTGTAGTTCCTGTGTTTTGAAACAAATAAATGGGAACTTAGTGGGGGAATGCTGAAATGTTTTCAACTATTACGCTTTGGCTTGTAGGTCTTAGTATTTATGCACTCCCACTCATATTTGACAATCGGAGGATGATTAAAGATGAGTGAGAAATTATTAGGATTTGGAATAGAATGGATTAGGTGCGTTAAATGTTCAGTTGCATACCCTAAACCTGCCTTAACTAAAGAATTGGTTTGTTGGTTTTGTGAACCTCCCTATGTGGGGGAGGATTGAAATGAAAAAACTGATTGGAAAGATAACCTCTCCCTTATTTGTCCCTCTAAGGAGATTTGTGGCTTGGGGCGATAATAAGTTTGGAACTTGCGACCATAAGTTAGTTGTGGTTGTGAGGGATGAGGAGGAATAGATTTGATTGAGTTGAGGTGTAATGTTTGTGAGAAGGCTTTGGCTATTACTCCTTATTGCCTTTTATCTCAACCTTATCTTTGGTGCTTTGAGTGTTTTGAAAATGTTGAGGAATGATTATGAGTTCCGAACCAAAGGTTCAAAATGTCTTAAGTTTGTTTGATGGGATTGGCGGGGCGAGATTAGCCCTTGATGGTGCAAAAATCAGTTTTGAAGAATACTATGCGAGTGAGATTGATAAAAACGCCATCAAAGTTGCTATGGATAACTTTCCCGACATAATTCAAATCGGAGATATAAAGAATTGGCGAGAGTGGGAACTTGATGGAATTGATTTGATAGTTGGTGGCTCTCCATGTCAAGGATTTTCATTGAATGGGAAAAAACTAAACTTTAACGACCCAAAAAGCAAACTATTTTTTGAGTTTGTTGAGATTGTCAATCATTACAAACCTAAGTATTTTTTGTTAGAAAATGTCAAAATGAGGAAGGATATTCAAGAGGCAATCTCCGAGATTCTTGGAGTTGAACCTATCCTTATCAATTCGGGATTAGTTTCAGCACAAAACCGAGAAAGATTGTATTGGACTAACATTCCGAATATATCCCAACCAATAGATGCAGGTATTTTTTTAACTGATGTTATTGATTTTTCTTTGAATGAATCCGATTTCATTGGAGGTGAACTTGAGGAATACTTTGAGCATAAAGAAGGTAAAATGACAAGTAGGGGGCTTTGTCATATTGGAACTGCTAAGTTGAATGGGATGGAATCAATTAAGAGGGTATATCACATTGATGGAAAATCCCCCACCCTGCAAACAAGCACAGGAGGGAATAGAGAGTCAAAGATAGCGATTGGAATTGATAGTTGGAGAAAATTAACTCCATTAGAATATGAAAGGCTTCAAACCTTCTCCGATAATTACACTCAAGGAATACCGAAAACACAACGATACAATGTTTTAGGTAATGGATTTACTGTCAAGGTGATTCAACATATTTTTGAATCTATCCAATAGAATATACAAAAAGACTATAAGGGTGATTGACCAATTCAATTTTAGGTGAAGCAAATGAATCAAGAATTAGAATCCTATGTGGAAGAGTTTATGGAAAACTTGAATCAGTATTTGAATGAGAAAGATAATACGACTAAAAGAAAAGGAATTATTCAAAGAATCAAAGAGATATTGACTGTTTGGGAGGAATGAAAATGAAATCATTTTTTGCATTTTTGTGCGTAGTGCTATTGAGTTTTGGGATAACGACGATTGCACTTGACGATGTTGTTGATGAAGTTGAGTATGAAATTATCCGAGAGGAGTCTGTTATCCATGCACACCAATTTTGGGGTGAGCATCCGATGGGAGTTGCTAATATCACTCACCTAAACTTTAGTGGATATGTGGAAGTTTATTTTGATTTGAAGGCATATTTCAATGATGCTGAAGGGGATGCAAAATTAATTATCCATGCCGATAACTCAACTGTTTTCAATGAGTCTTTTCATAATCAAACGCTAAAGAAAACGGTTTCATTTAATTCTAATCAAGGAATCACTATTGAAAGTTATGCACAAGGATATTTTAATGAATCAGTCATGCCCGTAGGAGATTTTTATACTATTTACTTCACAGTTTGGGAATCGCATGAAGTTTAGAAAGGTATGTAATTGTGAAAATCAGCCATGTTGGGTTTGTTTTCTTTTGTTAGATTTACACATTAAAGAGATAAATAGGATATTAGATAAGGAGATGGAAAAAAATGAGTGAAATTATTTGTGGAGATGTTTTAGAAGAATTGAAAAATATGAAGGATGAATCGGTTGATTTAGTCATAACGAGTCCACCGTATAACCTCCTCAATTCAACGGGGAGTTCACTTAGGAGTGGAACTTCTTTCAAATGGAAAAATGCACAAATACAAAACGGCTACAAAGCACACCGAGATTCAATGAAACGAGAAGATTATATTGAATGGATGAAGGAATGTATCGCTGAAATGTTTAGAGTTTTGAAGCCTAATGGTGCAATCTTTTTCAATCACAAGTTTAGAGTTCAAGGTGGGTTGATGGAAGGGCATCCCTTTTTGGATGGTTTCAACATCCGACAAATGATAATTTGGGCGAGAGCAGGTGGATTTAATTTCAATGATACCTACTTTTTACCCACCTATGAGGTTATCTATTTGATGCCTAAAACGGCTAAGGGGAAAGATGCCTTTAGATTGAAGAAGGGTGCAAATAGAAAAACGGACATTTGGAGAATTACTCAAGAATTGAAAAATCCACACCCTGCACCATTCCCTGTTCAACTTGTGGATAACATTTTGGAATCCTGTGAGGTTGGAACGGTTCTTGACCCATTTGGAGGTTCGGGAACAGTAGGAGTTTCAGCAATAAAGAATGGTTGGGATTATATCTTGATTGACAACTCTCCCGAATACTGTGAGATGGCGAAGAATAGGATTGAAGGTGAGTTAAATGGATGAAAAATGGCTTGTTGAATGTTTGGATAAAAACGGGACTTGGAATAAGTTCAATTACTTCGTTTGCGGTGAATTGGAATTGAAGCAAAAAATGGCGAATATATTGGTCAAAACAAAGTATGTCGGAATCAAATACTCAAAGGCACAAGCCAACCTTTAAGTAGGTCAAAAATGGAATGGTTGATATGGTTGAAGCAGTATCGTTGATTTTAAGTGATGAAGAATTAGATTGGTGTGAAAGCCACGCTACGGAGATTGTTAATTATTATGGTGGGAATGGAACTAAGGGTTCGGGAACATATAATCATAACAAAATAAGTAGTAATTTAGTCGGAGTCAAGTGTGAGGTTGGAACTGTCAATTGGCTTCGGGAGAATGGAGTTGATGAGGAACGGATATTGAAGAACTTCATTCATTTTAGGGATAAGACCTTGAATGGAGATATTGTTGTGAATATGGAAGTTCATGTTGCACCTAATGAGATTATTGAGGTTAAAGGACTTAGACCTCACCAATGGTCTAAGTTCAAGAGAATGATTCCACCTAACCAACTTAATGTTTGTGTGAGGAATGATGCCCTTATCGTTTGGGGAATCGCAACAGGAGATAAGAAAAACTCGGAAGTAAGGTTGAAAGGTTGGAATCACGCCTATGAAGTAAAAGAGTTCGGTAAAAAGGTTAGGACTATTTGCGACAATGTTTGGCTTGAGGAAGATTCACTTATGCGACCAATGGAAAGTTTATTAGATTTGATGAAGGGAGAGTGAAATAATGATTAGCAGAACTATTGTGGATTATGATATTGAAATGTTGAGAGAAGCATTTGAAGAAGTGGCTCAATCGGGTCAATTTGTGAATGGACCAAGAACGAAGAGATTTGAAGATGCAGTTTGTGAATATGTTGGTGTGAATCATTGTATCGGAGTTAATTCGGGAACATCAGCACTTTTGCTCGCCTACAAGGTGTTAGGTGCTGAAAAGATTCTAACGACTCCATTCACATTTTCGGCTACGGCTATGGCGGGACTATTTCAAGGAATGGAAGTAGTTTTTTGCGATATTGAAGAGGAAACTTATTGCATGGATATGGATGATGTTGAGCGAAAACTTCAAGAACATGGTGATATTGATGTAGTAGTTCCTGTGCATATTTTTGGTGCGGGAACTGATATGGATAGGCTTGGAGAACTCAAAAAGAAGTATGGTTTTAAGGTGGTGAGCGATTCGGCTCAAGCATTTGGAACACGAATAAACGGACACTTTGCAGGGGGGCATCCAAGCATTGATTTAAGTTGTTTTTCTCTATATCCCACGAAAAACCTTTCATGTGCAGGGGATGGTGGTTTTATCACCACGAATGACGAAAAACTTCACGAAAAAGTTATACGATATAGGGATAATGGAAGATTCCCTAATGGTGGTGTTTTAGGTTCGGGAGGCAATTTTAGGTTAAGCGAGTTTCAAGCGACAGTTGCCTATAACTTATTGCTGAAGTTTAACGAACATCAAGATAATAGGCAAAAAATTGCTGATTATTACTTTGATAACCTAAAACAACTTGAAGATGATGGAATCCTTAAACTTCCTAAAAGAACCTCCGATAGAACACACACATATCATTTGTTTTGCTTAGAGATGCTAAAAGATAACCCAAAAGAGGTTATTCCTCTTTTGAGTGATTTAGGAATTGGTGCTACTCCCGCATACGGATATTTGATTAGCGATTATGATATGCTTGAAATGGGTGAACCCTATGATTCGGAAGCGTTTCCTAAAGCGAGATTGATTACAAACAAACTTTTGGCGATTCCTATGAGTCAATATATGACTCTTGAACAAGCCGAGCAAACCGTAAAGGCTATAAAGGAAGTAGTAGGTTGTTGAAACTATGTTTAATGTAGCAGTAGTTGGCTATGGTCATATCGGAAAAAGGCATTGTGAGAATATCATCAAAAATCCAAATATGGACTTGGTTGCAGTATGCGACCCCTTTGTAAATCCACAGGATTTGCCGAAAGAGGGCATTTGGTGGAGTGATTTGAATGAAATGCTTAGTTCATACCTCAATTATGAATCCGACCATGATATTGATTTGATTATTGTGGCTACACCAAATCATCTTCATTTTGATATGGTGAAACTTTGTCTTGAGGCAGGTTATCCTACATTGGCTGAAAAGCCCCTCGCCCTTAATACACATGAGGTTGATTTACTTGTTCAAACTGCTGAAGATATGAAAGTTCCCATCTATGTGAATTATCCACTTCGGTTCTTAGAATCAGTTGATTACCTTAAAAATAACCTAAAACTTATTGGTGAACCACGAATAATTCATTTCAATGTTTTATGGAATCGGAATGAAAACTATTATCAAAGTTCGGATTGGAAAGGAATAATTGATTTAGATGGAGGACCAATGTTTAATGAGTTCATACATCATTTGAATCTTCTCAAGTATTTTTTTGGGAACTTGAATAACATTGACGGATATACTCATGACTTTGCTCACGATTATACCGAAGTTGAAGATACAGGAATTATGAGATTTAAAACAACGGGGGGTGGACTCGGAAACTTCACTTATACGGTGGCTTGTCCCGATAAGTCATTTGATGTTTGTTTAACAGTTGTAGGTGATAAAGGCTCATTCAAAATGAATGAACTACACCTTAACCGAATTAGAATCAATGATGATGAAAAGGACTTTGAAGTGAATATGAATCATTTTAGTGAATTGATTGAAGCAGTTAGGCTTAAAATTGTTGATGGAGTTGAAGATTCAAGACTTTGCACCATCTATGAGGCAGGTTCGGATGTTCAAACAATTCAAAGATTTTACCATTCAGCAAACCCAAGAAAAACTCCAAAAGGGGACAATAAACCCATCTTCTTGAAAGAAACTTTCTAAGGAAAATTAATAAAGGTAATTGAATAAATTGATAGATAGGTGAAACTATGCCGTATATTGGAGAACAAAATAGAGATAAATTAGAAAATGCAATTGATGAGATTGTGGAAATCCTCAATGAAAGAGGAGTTGATGGGAATTACCCTGTGGGACATTTGAACTATCTAATTACAAGTATCATCGTCAAAACATTGGATAGGCAGGGAAAGCGATATAAACACTTTAATGCCGTAGTCGGTGCATTGGAATGTTGTAAATTGGAACTTTACCGAAGGGCAGTTGCCCCCTATGAAGATACAAAAATTGTGGAAAATGGAGATGTTTATTGATGAGGGCTAAATCAGTAGTTCATGTTGAGTATGAAGTTTTCAAAGCGATTCTTGATTCGGAATTGATTGGAGAGGCGGTGAATGATATTAAACTTGATTTAGTCCCCACAGGTGATAAAGTCGCTGAAAAAAGATTCAATGAAGGTGTCAAAAGTGCATCTCAATATATTTTAAACTTGTTGGAACGGAGAACCCATAGGTTGCCCGAAGAACATGAGGACTTTCAAGTTAAGGGGTGATTCTTTTGATTCCCAAAGTAATTCACATTGGCGGAATAGAAACGCACAACCTTTGCGGTCAAATTGTTGAAGGTTCTTGGAAGGAAAAGTATCTTGAGGATAAGGTTGCGAGAACTTTGCCTATTTGTGGTGATTGTGTTGAAACTTATCAAAAGATTCATGGAGATGAGATGGTAAATAGGCTTTTAAGTCGGTGGAATAATCCCGATGATTATGTTGTTGAAAAGGTTGAGGCTAAGGTTGAAGTTGAAACAAAAGACACACAAACGAGTGAAGTGAGGGTTATGACCCTTCGGCAGTATCTTAAATCTTGAGAGCGACAGTTTAATAAGGGAGAACCTTATCCTCTATTTACAGACGGTGATAAATATGCGAAGAGTTGAACGGTGGATTCCCGTAAATAGAGTAGCCAATTTGAATAAGAAGATGAAGCGGGTCGCTAAGATTGCTAATTCAAGGAATGTCCCTTTCAACTTTCAACTTAGTGAGCCAAATGCTGAAACTATCTCGGATGAAGAATATCAGCAAATGAGAGGAGAGGCAAAAAATGAATTATTGTTTCAGTTTGGAGTTCCCTCTATGGATTCTCTTGACCGAGAAAATCCTCAAGTTGTGCAGGGACTACAAAATTACTACAACAAACTCTATGGTTGGAAGCGAGTTTGGATTCCTTCGGACAATGAAAAGGGTTGGGAAGAAGTTTGGCGAAGAGTAGGTTCAAACATGGTTATGTATTATGGTGATTTGGCTGATAGTGAATGGGAAGTTATTGGTGTTTTGAATCCTATGTTTGAATCAGCATTTACTTCCGAGATTATCTCCACATTTACTCTTAACTTGATGCCGGGATTAGAGGGTCAAGACGATATTAGTGAAACAGTTGCAGGTGAGATACCTACTGAAATCAATTCATTGTGTGAGCATTGTGATACAGTCCGAAAAAGAAATGAGTTGATTTTGGTTCGGCACAAAGAAACTGATGAAATTAGGAGGGTTGGAAGCACTTGTTTGATGGGTTATACCTCAATTGACCCTAAAATGGTTGTTGCTATTTATGAATCTATTGACGCAACCAATCCCTATGAGAATAGTGGGGGTATGCGAATTACAAGCCAATCAGTTAGGGATTTGCATGATTTTATGACTCTCGCAACACAATACTTTGATTCAGTTGGCTCTTATGTGCGAGGGCAGGGAAGGATGCTATTTGGTTCAATCTCACTCATGAGTGATGAGGGTGATTATTACCTTGTAAATGCTAATTATCCATCAACGGATGAGGCATTATTCATTAAGGAGAGATTCTCCACATTCCTTAGAGATGGTCGGCTCACATACACTTCAAATGATGTTTTGGACTATGTTGGGAAGAGGCGGATTTCACCCCCTACTGAAGATGTTGAAAACCGAGTAGTTGAGATGATTTCATATATTTTGAACATGGATGGTAGGTCAAGTTTTGACCGAAACTTGAAGGCTATTGCTGAATCGGGTTTCGTTTCTCAAAAGACTTCGGGCTATGCCTCATCAATCTATACGGTATATCTTCGGGCAATTGAGAGTGGAAAGTTTCAATCCATGTTTTATCCTCCTCTCCCTACTGAAGAAGAAGAAGTAAATCGTGGAGAACATTTGGGTGAAATTGGAGAGAGAATAACCTTTGATGCTCAATTGATTAGGAAACAAGAGCGAGAGGGCTATTATGGAATTACTACTATGCTTGTTTTTCAAACCATTGAGGGTTCGGAAGTCATTTGGTGGAGTTCATCATCTAAGCGAATGCCGAGAGTTGGTGAGATTGGAACGGTTGTAGGGACAGTCAAGAAGCATGGAGAGTTCAAAGGAAAGAATACCACTACAATTACGAGGGCAAAATTAGTTGATTGGGATTGAGAATTATGGAATTGAGTTATCGGATTGAATATGATGGAGATTATGAGATTATTCTCATCTTCTATGGTCAAAGGTTGATTGTGGAGGACATTGTTTTAGGTTTTGACACCGCTAAGGACTACTTTGAAAACTATGTTCAAAATCTAAGGGTGGATAATATGAATGCCTTTGGAGTTTCGGAATGGTGGATTGCCGACATGAATGGTTTAGTTTTTGATGGAGTTCACGAATCACAAAAAGAAGCCATGAAGAAACTTGATTCTTTGAAATTAGTTCTTGATAATCAGTAAAGTTTATAGAGGTTGTTGGTTAATTCTGTTTCATGAATGGTGGTTTGATGATTATGGAGTCTGTTGAGTGTAAAAATTGTGAATGCGAAACTGAAGAGTGTGTTTGCTCTTTGAATTATTGAGGTGATTCTAATGGATATTGATATTGTAGGAAGGTTAATATACCTCATAGGTCAAATCTTAATTTAGAGGAATCAAGATGGGAATTGAAGATGATTTGGATGATGAAATTATTGAAGTCTTAGAAGGTTTGAAGGTGAATGAAATGAATAAAGAAAACAGATTGAATGGAATGAGAATATACCTCGCAGGTCCAATTGACCATGCGAGTGATGATGGAGTTGGTTGGAGGAACGCAGTTAAGAAGTTCTTAAAAAAGCGAGGGGCTAACCCACTTGACCCATGCGATAAGCCCATTTCATACTCATCATATAAGGAGATTGGAATGGAAAAGAAAAAAATGATGGAACTGAAGAAAACAGGGAGGTTCTTTGAATTATCCGAACAGATGAAGGAGATTGCTCATGTTGATTTGCGAATGACGGATGTTTCGGATTGCGTTATTGTTTATATCAACCCTGCAATTCCGATGTTTGGAACTATTCATGAGTTAATCAATAGCCTTCAGCAACGAAAGCCTACGCTTGTTGTAGTTGAGGGTGGGAAGCATAATGCCCCGAATTGGTTGTTTGGGATTATGGATTATAACTTCATGTTTGATTCTTTTGATGATTTGAAAACATTCTTGGGACTTGTTGATGAGGGGGCATTCACCCCCGACTTGACCCGATGGGTTTTCTTTGACTTCTAAAGCAAACCTTTATCTATCAGTATCTTTGAAGAATAAGGTATGATAGGTGTTGATGTTTTTAATTATGGTCATATCATTGGGGCAAATAAACCCGTTAAGTTTTCGGCTCAAGGAGATGAATCCACATTCGCTGATGGCGATAAAGTCAAAGTTGCCGAATACTGCCTAACTGATGAATCATTTTCGGAAGGTTGGGAAGATTCATTTGGCGAAGGAAAGCACACCTTTTCTTCCTCTAAGATGGGTTCAGCATCAGCAATTTTTGTTCCCGAAGGACAATCCGTTGTTTTGAGAAAGTTCCCATCGGCTGATGTGGATGCTAATGGAAAAACGGCTGATGGGGAATCACAAGTGGAACACACAATCGTTGGTCCAATCATTATTTCATGTATGACTGATATTGGCGGTGGAACTGATTTCAACGACCAATTAGGTGAGATTGAAGTGAGCAAACTTCCGACCTGTTCAAGCATGAATAGAGATGATGGTGCGAGTGCATACCGTTGCGGGGCTTGTAAGGTTGGCTATACCGAAGATGCCGATGGTGTTTGTCAAAAGGATTCGGGCATTGAGCCAAAGTATGTTGCTTATGGCGTTGTCGGATTAGTTGCATTGACAGTTATATCGGCTCTTAGGTGATTATGATGGCTTTCGGAAACAGAACTCTCAAGTTTGATACTCTCGCATTAGCGAATCCTACGGCTGACCTTTCAATTGCACAACAGGAAGTTAGTGCATCCAATTTGAACATTGACCCTGCGGTTGTTAAAACAGGAACATTAGAGATTATTAGTTCAAACAATCTCGGTAATGATAACATTGAACTATTTGAACCTATAAATACAGGCGATATAGTTGTTGGTGAGCCAAGTGATACCGAATCTCCTTTGGATGAATCTCCAACTGACGATTCGGGAGAGGTTGAAGAACCCCTCGCTGATTCTCAAACTGAAACTGAAACGGAAACGGAAACTGAACAAACAGAACCCGAATATCAACCCGAAAAGGATGCAAAAACCAACATTAGCGGAGGAACTACTGAAATTGGATTCCCGGCTTGGTTTGAAAACTCGCTGAAAAAGGGAGGAATGATTGCAGGTTTGGGCGTTCTTGGTTTCATAGGATATAAAGTTGCCGATGCAACAGGCGTGATTGACAAAATTACCGAGAAAAAACCTGCGGCTAAACCTACTCAAAAAAAGGATGAAATGAATGCTGAAACATTTGAAGCGGGAAGCGGATTAGGAAAAAATCAAAGAAACCTAATGCAAAGGATTATTCAAGATTATCAAAGGCATAACAGTCAATATGCTATTCTAAGAGTTAAAACAAGCAAATACTGTG
>Ga0098055_1001003_pt1 | contig 15672 bp, 15 predicted proteins | sample 17_taG_FD_75107 | JGI IMG/M metagenome (GOLD analysis project Ga0098055, IMG submission 75107) | Marine viral communities from the Subarctic Pacific Ocean - 17_ETSP_OMZ_AT15314 metaG | ecosystem: Environmental > Aquatic > Marine > Oceanic | place: Pacific Ocean | collected 2015-01-18 | reverse complement strand
TCCCGCCATGACATAACCGCCCCCGCCTTAAACGGTAAACTAACCTACTTAAGTAGCGACGGAAGGACGCTAGACGGTACTAACCCGCATACCGTAATAATTGATGAGTACCACGCCCACCCAACAGACGAAGTAAGCAACGTATTACGTAGCGGAATGCAAGCCCGCCGCGACCCGATGCACCTTACAATAACTACAGCGGGGTTAAATAAGGCTGTACCGTGCTACGCCCTACAAGCGACAGCCAAAGACATACTAAAGGGCATAAAGAAAGACCCTAACTATTTCGCGCTTATCTACGAATTAGACGACGGCGATAGCTGGACGGACTCTAAAACATGGGTAAAGGCTAACCCTAGCCTAGGGCATACCATAAACCTAGAAGGCTTAAAGAAACAGTACCAACAAGCTCTAAACATGGGCAGTAGCTACGAAACAGAATTTAAAACCAAACACCTAAACCAATGGACCACAGCGGCGGCAACCTGGATCCAGGATGAGCAATGGAATAAGGGCGAGGGTACGGTAGAAATGGGCGGTAGATGCTTTGGAGGTTTAGACCTTGCGAGCGTTTCAGACCTTACCGCGCTGGTTTTGGTTTTTCCTGTAGAAGATGAGGTAGAGGTAAAGGGCTTTTATTGGATCCCCGAAGCAACCTATAACGCCGCTATAGAAAGCAACCCCGGCCATATCTACAGGGAATTTAGCGAGTTGCCTAATTTCTTTATTACTACCGGTAACGTAACGGACTATAGCGCTATAAGAAGGCTAATAACAGGCGTACACCTTACCCCTACAGGTTTAGAAGTGGAGGAAGGTAGCCTTATGGAAGAAAACGAAATAGTAGCCATAGCCTACGACAGGTACAATAGCACCCAAATAGCTATAGACTTAACCGAAGACGGCGCGCCCCTAGCGCCTTACGGCCAAGGTTTTGTAAGTATGTCGCCCGGATGCAAGCAATTAGAGGCATACGTAAGGAGCGGGCGCCTAACCCATGACGGCGACCCCGTACTTAGGTGGGCGCTAAGTAACGTAGAGCTAAAGACAGACCCAGCGGGAAACATAAAACCCGATAAGGGAAAGAGCAAAAGCGGTAAAATTGACCCTATAGCGGCGCTAGTTATGGCAATAGGCGAGAAGCTTAGGCACGGCGAAGAAATAACAGAGGATATGCTAAGGGTGTATAGTTTGTAGTATTTTCGTACCCTGCTAAAGTGTTAGGTCTTTAGACAGGTTTATTATTTGGTTACAATGAGGGCGGCCCTAACGGGGGCCGCCCTTACTTTTATGCTATGGCAGGTATTTTGGATAGTATGCGCGCCGTATTTCGCGCAAGGGTAGGCAAGTACGACAGCGAAACCGTACCATATTACGCTGGGCTGTCTACCGGTAGCGCTTCAGGGGTCAACCTTACAGAGGCGCAAAGCCTAGCGGTTAGCACGGTCTACGCCTGTGTTTACCGTATCGCGAGTAGCCTAGCCGCTACACCCTTAGAGATCCTACGCAAAGACGGTAAAAACGTAGAAAAGGCAGAAGCTAACCCAGCTTTTACCCTTATTACTCACCAACCCAACACGGAACAAACGGCGTACACCTTTTGGGAATACCTGCTAACCCAATCCCTTATGTACGGCAAGGGCTACGCTATTATTACGCGTAATGCTCAAGGCAGGGCCGAAAGCCTAACCCCTGTACCTTACTACAGCGTAGAGCAAAAAGAGGCCAATAGAGAAACGGTATTTAAGGTAGACGGGGTGGGTATGGTCCCCCTTGAAAATATGCTGTGTATTTCTAACCTTATAGGCCTAAGCCCCCTACGCCTACAGCGCGATAACATAGGGCTAGCTAAAGCCGCACAAAATTACGGCTCGGATTTCTTCGCCAATGGGGGGCAAATGGTGGGTATTTTGAGTACAGAACAGCCCCTAAAAGCCCAGCAGGTAGAGGCAGTACAAAAGCAATGGAACCAAAGCAATACTAAGGCGGGTACTAAGCTTTTACCGTTTGGCTTTAAGTACCAACCCATTACCGTACCGCCCGAAACTATGTCCTTTATTGAGACTAGAAAGCTACAGGCGGAAGAAATAGCCCGCGCCTACCAAGTACCTGCGCCTCTAGTAGGCTTAGGGCAAGCAACCTACGACAATTTAGAACAGCAAAACCTACTATTTAAACAGGGTTGCTTACTGCCTTGGGCTAGACGGATAGAGCAAGAAATAGACCGCAAGCTAATACCGAGCTTTGAGCGCCCCGAAACGTACAGTAAGTACCGGCTACAGGATATGTACCGCACGGATCTACGCGCCCAAGCGGACTTCTATACCGCTATGCTACAAGCCGGGGTACTGTCCATAAATGAGGTACGCGAAGACTTGCAACGCAACGCAACCGAAAAGGGAGATACGCACCTAATACAAGTCAATACGTACGCCCTCGATAAGGTTTCAGAGTATAGCAATAAAATAAGTAGCGATGCCGTACAGTAACTACCCAAAAACCGCAATACAAGCGGCGCGCAGGGCTTTAAAGTACGCAGACGAAAACGGCTGGGGTAGCTGTGGTACTGCCGTAGGTAAAAACAGGGCTAACCAAATAGCCAACGCCCGCCCGCTATCAGATGAAACCGTAAAGCGCGTTTACAGTTTCCTAAGTAGACACGAAAAAAATAGCGCTGTACCTTACGGCGAGGGTTGCGGGGGTTTGATGTATGACGCTTGGGGCGGTAAATCTATGCTCCCATGGGCTAAAAGAACAGTAGAAAAAATGGAAGAAGACCAAAACAAAAGAGCGGCAGAAATGCGGCGTATGTATGGCGAAAGCGTAGAGGTGCGTACCAGCGAAGTACGGGCGGCTAGCGATGAAACCGGGCGCGTAATCGAAGGTTACGCCGCTGTCTTTAATCAGGTTACCGACATTGGAACCTTTAAAGAGGTAATCGATCCAGGGGCTTTCGAAGGTCGCCTAAATGATGACGTAAGGCTAATGTTTAACCATGAGGGGCAACCCCTAGCGCGTACTACTAACAATACCCTTACGCTTACCACAGACGAAACCGGGCTAAAGTATCGCGCAGAATTAGCGGACACTACGGCAGGGCGTGACCTTTACGAACTGATTAAAACCGGAAATGTGTCTCAATCTAGTTTTGCGTTTACCATTGAGCAAGAAGAAAGAGAAGACAGCGGGGTAAGGAGGGTAAAAAAAGTAGGAAGCTTGCTAGATGTCGCTCCAGTAGTATTCCCCGCGTACGATACGCCGAACGTTGTAACTTCACGCAAGAAAGAACCAGACAGTAAACCCGAACAAACACCTATAGCGCAGAAAAGAGAAACAAAAAACAAAATGGACAATACACGGACCCAAACGGTATCCGATTTGCAAGCCAAGCGCGCGCAAGTATCGGAAGAAATGCAAGCCCTTAGCGCAGGGATCGAAAGCGAAGACCGGACAGCACACAGCGCCGAAACTGAGCAACTCGAAAAGTACGCCGGCGAACTCGAAAAGCTGGACGGCTTTATTAAAATGCGCCAAATGAGCGCCGAAGCTACCGCGCGTATGGCGCAGGTTGGTACAACTAGCGTAAGCGAGGGTAAAGCCTTGGATAGCGTCGCTAAGTCCTTTAGCCTTAGCCGTGCAATTAGCGCAGTATCTAACGGGCGTAACTTGTTGGGTGCAGAATTGGAGCTAGCGCAGGAGGCACAAAACGAAATGCGTAACGCCGGGGTGAATATGCGGGGGCAAGTGGGTATTCCTGCTAAGCTTATGCAACGCGCCGGAAGCGCTGACGATTTCCAAGCGGACAGCGGGCAGGGTTCAGCTTTTGTGCCTACCGTTACCGGTCCGGCTATTGGCGGACTCTACGCCCCTAGCGTTATGGAGCAACTTGGTACAAACTTTATTCAGGCTACCGGAAACCTCGAATTTCCAAAGGTTACTAGCCCTGCGGTAGGTAACGTACTTACAGAAGTACAAGACGCTAACTCAGGAACTCCAGCCGCTGGAGCTTCTACGCTAAATATTGGTAGCCTTTCCCTTGTACCTCAAAGGGTTATGAATACTACGACCTACTCTAAACAGTTGCTTTTGCAAGGCGGTAGCGCTGTAGACCAGCTTTTGACGCGTGAACTTATCGCGGGCGTAAATCAAAAAATGGACCAAGTTTGCTTTGCAACGCTTGCCACGGACGCCGCAGAAGGGTCGCCGGAAATCAATGTAGACGCAGATGCGACACTTACCTACGCAACGCTTACCAATATGGAAAAGCTGATTAGCGCAGACGGCGCAGACCTTGCCGGCGCGGTTTGGGCGGTAAGCCCTGCTATTATGGCAAAGCTTCGCGCCTTGGTAGGTGTAGACGGCATTTCTGCCGCTATGGATTCTGCGAGTATGACCGTTATGGGTTACCGTGTTGTAAGCACCCCACACGCTACCGGAAATACTTTTTACCTCGGTAATTGGGGCCAAGGAGGCCAAGGGGCCAAATTTGGGGGTCTCGATGTCTTGGTAGACCCATTTTCCGCCGCCGGGACGTCTCAAACGCGCCTGTACTGTACGCAGTTCTTCGACTACGGAATTCGTCAGGGTGGAGCTATTGCCGCGAATATTTCAATTACGTAAGCGGCATAACGCAAGAATTAAAAGGGCGGCCATAGTGCCGCCCTTTTTACTTTAGTAGAATGCAAGTAAGCTACCCTACCCCCTCTAGCCCTGTAGACTTAGATAACGTAGTTACCCTAGCAGAGCTAAAAACCTATTTACGCGTAGACAATACCGTAGAAGACGCCCTTATTACTTCTCTTCGAGCGGCGGCGGTTGGATATATCGAAGAATACGTAAACGGTAAAATAGGAGTTAGCGTAGCCGTAGGGTCTTTGGATTACTTCGTTAATAGCGTTTTCCCTGTCGGTCCTGTTACCGGGGTTAGCTCGGTTACATACCTCGACGCTAGCGGCGATACGCAAACCTTAAGCTCCAATAGCTACTATTACGACGCTACAAGCGAGCCGGCTAGGATTGCGTTTCACGATGTCCCCAGCTTAGAAACCTACGCGCTTGCGCGGGTAACTATTGGCTTTAACGTAGGCTACAGTATCGACGCCGTACCGGATCCGATTGTAACGGCTTTAAGGATGCTAGTAGCGCACTACTACGAAAACAGGCGGGCGGTAACTTCGGGCGCGGCTATCCCGCGTACCGTACCCCTTGGGGTAGAAAGCTTACTAGCCCCTTACCGCGTAATTCGTGTAGTATGATCTTCGAAAGGCTAGATAGGCGCGTAAGGTTTTTAAAGCCATCTACGCAACAAAACGCGTACGGCGACCCCGTACCGACTTGGGAAAATTTAGACGCGGGTAACGCCGCGCTTGGTTTGGTTTGGGCAGAAGTAATTTATAAGGGTAGCCCGAAGGAAAACCCGCAAGCCTACCAAATCTTCCCGGACAGGGTTCTAACGTTTGTAATCCGAGACCCCCGCGATAGTTGGACTTTAAAAGACAGTTACCGCGTAGATTGGGAAGGGGTACAATACAACGTTATAGGATTTACGGAAATAGGACGTAAGGAAGGCTACCGCGTTTTTTGCGACCAAGTAGACCAAGGTTAAATGGGGTATTACAAAAAGCTAAGTAGCGAAAGGCAGGGGCGCAGTAGCGCGGCGGCGGCTAGGCTAAAAAGCGCCAATAGCACTAACGCCCTAATAGATGTAAGTATTACCGTAGATATTGCCGGGCTGGTTAAAGAATTCGAGCGCGTAGGCAATTACAAGACCCTAAAGAAAGACAGGGTAAAAAACGTACATAAAAAAGTAGCGGAAAGCGGGGCGCGGGCGATGCGAAAAACCGTAACGGACTACCCGCGAACTATTAAGGTTAGAAGGTCCGGAAGGTTTGGCGGCAAGCCCGGCGCAGACATAGACGTAAGCCCGGGAACCTTGCGCCGCTCTATAGCCGCAATAGATCCAGGTAACGGAACGAACTATTGGATGGGTCCGCGAAGTAGTGCGGTAAGCGGTGTAACGCCACTAAGTAAAACGGACGGCTGGTTTGCGCATATTGTAGACGCAGGAGACCAATTTTTTGGGCCGGGAAGAAATAAAAATTTTTTCGCTAGGGGATTGGCGCGGGGGTCTAAAAACATGGAGCGCGCACTATATCGCAACCATACCAAAGAACTAAGTAAACACGTTACCGGATGAATGTAGGAAAGGCTATTTTTAATATTCTGAGCAATGACGCCGGATTAAGCGCGCTAGTAGGTACTAGGGTCTTTCCCGAGATGGCCCCGGAAGAAGCTGAAACGCCCTTTCTAGTTTACAGCGTTCTAAGCATTGAACCCACAGACACGAAGCAAGGCAGTAGCACGGTAGACGTTAGCCAGCTCGAAACGTACAGCGTAAGCAATAGCTACACCGAATGCATGGACGTAAGCGAAGCGGCTAGGGCGGCCCTGGATCGAAACGGAGGCCTTTTTAACTCGGTTAGTATTCAGTCTATCCAATACCAAAGCGCAGACACAGAATATAACGCCACCCAACGCGTATACATTGCCCAACAGAGGTACAACGTAAGGGAGCTACGGGTTGGGCAAGCCCCGGATGTAACCCTAGTAAGCCCGGAAAATATTCTAGTGCAAGACGGCGCGGGGGTTTCGGGAAGGGTAGACACCTTAAACTTTACGCCGGGGACGCTTTCGGTAACCGGCAACGCCGGAACTATAGCCGCTTCTTACATCGGAGTAAATACCGAGCTACTCACCCAAACCATAAACGCCGCCTATCTAAAAAGCGGGGGTAGCGAACTAGATCTAAACACCTATACGGAAAGTAGCCCGCTATTTATTCCGTTTGGCGATGAGGTAGACAGCTTAGGAACGGTAATAAGCGAAAACGGCACCACCGGATACTTTAGCCTTAGCGAAGCGGGGACGTATCAAATAAGCGTGGCTATTACTTTCTATAGTGAGGGTAACGGGGTAGCGCCACACTTTTACGCTAGGACGTACAACGCTACCCAAGGGCAAGTGGACGAAGTACCGGAAGGAACGGCGTACATAAACGGACAACACGGCGTAAGCCATAGCACCGGGCGCGTAGAGATGTTTTTAACCGTGCTAGCTAATACGCGGCTATATATCTACGGATACGACGAAAGCAACCGGGACAGCGCTATTAATATCCTACACGGTAGAATTACCTTAAGGCGAATAGCCTAAATTAGCTCTATGGTAGAATACATTACAGCCAATTGGGGCGAATTGCTTTTAGCCTTTATGCTTTTTGCAAAGACAGCCGTAAACCTTTTGCCGGATACATCTAGTAAGCCTAGAATGATCTTCGGCTGGGTAGACGTTCTAGTTAATTCTATTGTAGCAGACAGAAAAACAAAAAAATAATGGCAATTTTAAACGGTACGCTGGTCCTTTTGGACGTAGAAACAGGCGCGGACGGCACATCATTGGGACAGCTCGACTTACAAACGGAAGCAAGCCTTACCCTTACGCAAGAAGAAATTGAGGTAACCAATAAGGAAAGCGGCGGATTTGCGGCGTTTATTGGCGGAAAGCGCGGCGGCTCTATTTCGTTTACGTCTTATTTCGATCCGTTAGAGGCCACCAATAAAGGTTTAACCGATTTGGTAGCTAGTTTTAAGCTTAATGAATCAGGATTCGGGGACCGGCTTGTAAGCTTTTCCTTTGGTACAGCTACCGCCGCTACAGGTTTCGTAATTTCCGGTAATGGAATTATCGGAAGCCTTGACGTAAGCACAAACACAGAGGAAACGGTAACCTTAAGCGGTACTATTAATTTCTCTGGCTCTTACGATATGTCCTTTTCGTAATATGGAAGTAGAGCTAAATAGTAAGCGCTTTACCCTGCGCGCGGATCTTGCCGCCCTTATGGAGTTTGAACAGGAAACCGGGCTAAAGTTTTCCGAGATTGGCGAGGGGTCGAGCATATGGGAAGTAGGTACACTTATTTTCTATTTCGCAAAGCGTGGAGCGCAAGACACTAACGCGCCTTTAAGTATTCCCAAGCGGAGTTTTTGGGCCTTATCGAACTTAACCAAGTAGAGTTTTTGGTAACGGTTGTAGGTAGTTTGTTGGGTGGCACGTCCGAAAACACGGGCGAAAAAAAAGCGGTAGCGGAAGCGTAAAACTTACGGCGCGCGAAATGATAGCGGCGGGGCTGGGTTCTTTGAGACTTAGCCCCGCTTGCGTTTACGGTATGCTCTATACGGACTTCCTTCTAGGTTATGACGCTTACCTAAAAGACAGAGAGCAAACCGAGCGCGCCGCATGGGAGCGCGTAAGGTGGCAAACGTGCTACCTACTTAGTCCGCATACGGGTAAAAAGAGGGTTAAACCTTCGGACCTTATTACCTTCCCTTGGGAAAAGGTAGCTACGAAGCAAGGGGAAAAGGAGCTAGTAGAGCTACTTAAAAAAGGGGCAACATCTGTAACGTATGGGCAAGGTTAAAGACTTAATAGTAAACATTGGAGCAAGTACCAAGAACCTAAACAAGGAGCTAGGGAAAGCGAAGAGGGACTTCGGGCGGACGTTTGGCAATATCCAAAAGATGGGGGCCAGCTTAAGCAAGTCCGTAAGCCTACCCCTAGCCGCCTTAGCCGGTACGTCTGTTAAAGTCTTTGCGGACTTTGAGCAGGGAATGGCAAAGGTTAAAGCCGTAAGCGGCGCAACCGGCGCAGAGTTTCAGAAGCTACAAGAAGACGCGAAGCGCTTAGGTAGCGCTACTAGGTTTACCGCGACAGAGGTAGCAGGGCTACAGCTCGAATACTCTAAGCTAGGATTTAGCACCCAAGAAACGCTAAACGCTACAGAGGCTACGCTAAAACTTGCCCAAGCTACAGACACAGACCTAGCGCGGGCGGCAGAGGTAGCGGGGGCTACCCTGCGCGCTTTCGGAATGGACGCGGCCCAAACCGGACACCTTACGGACGTAATGGCTAAAAGCTTTTCTACGTCCGCCCTGGACATGGAGGCCTTTAGTAACTCTATGAAATTCGTGGCCCCGGTAGCGAAAGCGGCAGGGGTAAGCGTCGAGGAAACTAGCGCTATGTTAGGCGTACTAGCGGACGCAGGTATTAAAGGTAGCGCGGCGGGTACTGCCTTGCGCCGGATCTTCTCGGAGCTTTCTAACGATGGCACACCACTAACAGAGCAATTTAAAAAACTAAGCGCCCAAGGCTTAAACCTAGCAGACGCAAAAGATGAGGTAGGCAGAAGCGCACAAAGCGCGCTACTTGTACTAGCAAACGGGGCGGAAAAAATCGAACCCTTTACCCAAGCTTTAATAAATAGCGAAGGGGCGGCGGCAGATATGGCGGCTACTATGGACGCCACCACTATAGGCCAAATTAAGCTTATGCAAAGCGCTATAGAGGGCGCTCAACTTGCTATAGGTGAGGCTTTAGCGCCTGTAGTAGCAGACCTAGCCGGTAAAATTGCAGAGCTTGCTAACTTCTTTACAAACCTTTCGAAAGAAACTCAAGGGAGCGTAATAAAGTTCGGGGGTTTTGTGGGGATTTTGGGGCCGGCCATTGTAGGCATTGGATCCGTTTACAAAAATGTTAAGCTCTTGCGCGCTGGGCTTGCTTCTCTTGTTCCTGCCTCTACTAGAGCGGGCGCGGCTCTACGCGCTTTTAGGTCTGCAATACTTGGCCCGGTGGGCATCGCTTTAGGTATTGCGGCGGCTGGTTATTTCAGTCTATACCAAAAAATACAACAGGCTAGGAAAGAAACTCAAGCCTACTTAGACCTAAATAAAAACGCCGTTAAGTCTTTTAAGGCGGCGGCTAAAGCGGCAAGGGAGTACCACGAAGCGGTAGACCAAACCGCGACAGTAGAACAGAAGCTAGCAGATTTAACCCTTCCAAATTTGCAAGCCGCTTTAGGGCGGGTAGATGGACAGGTTAAAAATATGGCGGTTAGTTTGAAACTAGCCATAGGCGAAAAAGACCTTACGCGAATTAAGGAACTAGAAAAAAGCTATAAGGGGGTAGATCTTTTTGGCTTAACGCCTTTAGAAGCCGCTTTAATTGATTACCGCAAAGAGTTACAAGCAACTAAAAAGCCCCAAGACGATATAGTAGAAGGGCTAACCGATAAAGAGAAAGCCGCCGCCGCCGCCGCCGCCCAGCTTAAAAAGCTACAAGACATTTTAAAAGCGTCTGAGTCTACAGGTAAAGAACTAGGGCTAAAGCCTGAAGACTTAAACGTAACAGGGTTATTAGGTTCTTTAGGTAACATGGACATGGGCAAAAGCCTAAGCGTGGGCGGCTTGTTGTCCGGGCTGGGTAAAATGGACATGGAGCCGGTAAAAGCTGTACTAACAGATTTAGAAATAGCGGCAAAAGAAAAAGCGCAATCTATCGCGGAATCTATGGCCCAAATTGGGCAAAGCTTAGGCGCTCAATTTGGCAACTTAATAGCTAGAAGTAGAGACATTAAGCAAGCTTTAGCGGAAGGCATTATATCGCCTATGGAAGCAATGGAACAAAAAGCCGCCGCCGCAAAAAATGCCCTTAAAGGCTTTGCGCTCGATGCTATTAGAAGCGTAATAGCTGTAGCCAAAGCCAACGTTATAGCCAATGCTACCAGCCCAACTAACCCAGCTAACTTATTTAGCGGCGGCCTTTCTTCACCGGCTTTTATCGTTGCCGGTTTAAGTATGTTAGAAGGGTTTTTAGGTGCTATTCCTAGCCTTGCGACTGGAGGCCTTGCTAGCTCGCCAACTTTGGCAATGGTTGGGGACCATGGAAACAGAAGCCCAAGTAACCCAGAAGTAATCGCGCCGCTAGATAAGCTAACCGGGCTAATGGGTAGCGGAAACCTTAGCGCGACAATTAGCGGGCGGGATATTCTTCTAGTAAGTAGCAGGGACAAAAACCGAGGGCGTAGAACTTTTGGAACCAATAGCGTAAGGTAATGGCGATAAGACTAAAAGGTAAAGTAGCGACTACAGGCGGTACGGTATATACCGTAGAGGTACACGATACAACCTACAGCGGGGCAACGCTGGACATAGAATTAAGGGCGCCCGGATTTACCCTAGAATATCACGGTGGGGAAGACGCCTTTACCGCAATTATTCCAAGTACGGTAACGATACCCTTTCTCATTACGGACGGCAGTAGGGAAAGCTTTATTACGCAACTACAGACAGCGCAAGAAGGGCGTTTCCGTGTAGTGATACGTAAAGGCGCGCTAAGTGGTAGCCCAATTTTTTGGGTTGGGGTAGTGACTACGGATAACCTCACCGTAAAAGATGCGCCCTATCCGTACGACGCAGAAATTATGGCGGTAGATGGGCTACAGCTTTTAAGCCGGCAGAACTACACCCCTAGCGCTTTTAACCTACCTGTACTTACTCACCTTGTAGATATTTTAAAGCTCTGTGAAACTTCGGACCTTTTTGTAACCTCATCCCAAGCTCAGAAATTTTTAACCGCTGTACTTGAGGTAGAGCCGGACGTTTCCACCTATAACGACCCACTTACAGACGTAAAGCTAGAGGGTAGATTTTACGACAACAGTAGCCAAACCTATACCGCTTTTGATTACGACGCGGAAGAATACCTAAGCAACCTATTACGCGCTTATAACGCTCGAATAGCTCTAACCGATGGCGCCTTTACTATCGTTAGCTTAAGCAAGTACATACGTAGCGGACTAGCTACCGTAAACGCTAGGGCGTTTACCGTAGGACTTACAGAGACTAGCGTAAATACTAGTTTTATTACCGCTATAGGCGCGGCAAGCGGTAACCATAAAGTAACCGGTTGGGAAACCATTTTACTACCCCCCGTACGGCAAGTAAAACGCCCTTTAGTCTATGGGGATGGGCTAATAACTACCAATATGCCCGGACTAGGCGCAAGCGTCTACCCGCAAGGATCCAGCACAGGGGACACTATAGCCAGCTACACCGTAAACCAGCCTACGACATACGTACAGGGTACAACCTTTAGCCTACAGGGGGAGGTATCCATAATTACTACGGGAAACAGCACGACAAGCCCAACCGGTAAACTTAGGGTGGGCGTTATGCTCAAGGTTGGCACGTACTACTGTAGGCGCATGGGTTTAAACCTAGACACGGGCGCAACCATTACCATACCAAGTGACGAATTCGAAAACGTAGGCGCCCAAAGCGTTTACGAATGGGAAACACCGGAAGAGGCGCAATGGTCCCAAGTAGATACCGACCGGATTCAATTTGGGAGCAACCTAATAAACTACGACGCGGCAAGCGTCTACGTAGGTGGGCAACCCAATTACTTAGAAGACATCCCGCTAAACTTTACCACGCCCGAACTACCCGCAGACGTAACCGGTACGCTAACTATTAGCTTTATTACCATACTCCTAGAGGGTGACGCGTCCGCAATGCCTAGCGGGATTAAAGACATTACCCCCGGATACGTAAGCTTTCGTTTAGGCGTTGGGGGCGGTAGTAGCAATAGCGCCAACTACCTAGCTACAAACAGCAACAGCGCAAGCGAAACCATAGAGGAAGAAACCGTTTATTTCGGTAGCCAATTAGTAAGCGCTGGAGAAACGATCTTTAACCCTTCAGAGTTTAAGAACGTAAACGGGCCGTTACCTAATTGGGTAACGCAGGAACAGACGACCGGCAAGGCGCTACACCAATTAGCCGTAAACGATATAGCGCGCTACAGGTTTAGCGCTATCGAAATCTATAGCGGGGAGATCCTGGTAACTACCGGTTATGTCCCTTTCTACCGCACTATTTACGACTCGGATACCCAGCGCAATTACATACAGGTAAGCGCACGGTACACAGCAGACCAAGAAGCTTACGGGTTTGAGCTACACCGGTGCGGGCTTGCGCCTACAAACAGCCCAAGCGATGAGGTTGTTTTAATCAATAACCCAAACCCTACACAGATTACAGGCGGCGCGGCTAATGGCAAGATTACCGAAACCGCCCGGCGCTTTATTCGGGTAGCCTCTGAGCAAATAGCAGACGTAGAGACCGACGTAGAAAACATAAATAAAACCTCGGATAGTAGCGGGGGGTTAAGCTCTGTACTACTCCAAAACCTTGGAGACGTAAAAATTAGCTCACCTAGTAACGGGCAAATATTAGAGTATTTCGATAGCGCAGGAAGGTGGGCTAATGTTACGCCTTCAGCGGGCGCGGTAAGTAGCGTAACGGGCGGCACGGGTTTAACAGCTAACCCCACTACGGGCGCGGTAGTAGTGGACTTAGACAGTACGGCAGTAACGCCGGGAAGCTATACAAGCGCAGACATAACCGTAGACGCCCAAGGCAGGGTAACGGCGGCGGCCAATGGAAGCGGCGGCGGCGGCGGCGGTACAGTAACTAGCGTAGGAATTACAGCCGGGCAGGGCTTAGAGGTTACTAGCGGTAGCCCCGTTACTACTTCCGGAAGCATAACCGTAGGCGTTACCGCTGGCGGTATTGATACGGACGAAATCGCTAACAGCGCAGTAAATAGCGACAAACTCGAAAACGACGCAGTAACTACCGCAAAAATTGCAGACGAAGCAATTACTACGGACAAAATTCTAGATGAGCAGGTTACAACCGATAAAATAGGGATTAACGCCATAGGCGAAGACCAACTAAATAACACCACAGTAACGGCAGGTAGCTACACTAACGCAAGCATAAGCGTAGACCCTACGGGCAGGGTTACAGCGGCTTCTAACGGATCCGGAAACCTAGGGGCGGCAGACCAAACACTAAGCGCAGACAGGGAAGTAAACTTAGACGCCAATAAGCTAACCTTCGTAGATGGAACTACTACTAAAATGGCAATTAGTAGCGCGGACGGTGTGCAGGTTTTTGGGGACTTCCATATAGACAGCGGTACAGTAGCGGGCGGGTACATTAGACTAGAAGAAGCCGACGTACTAGGTAACAACTACATACAGCTTCAAGCCCCTTTAATCGTTACCAATAATACTACGCTTACCCTACCGGACGGGGCAGGTACAAGCGGGCAGGTGTTGACCACTAACGGCACGGGGGTACTTTCTTGGGGCGACCGTGTAAGCAAAATAAACCCCGTAGTACAAAACGTACTCACGGTAGAGCGCCTAATAGCTGGGCAGACCCCAAGGCTCTACGTAAAGGGGGAAGACAATTTAGGCGGGGTTTATTTGAAAGTTCCGGACGACACCACAGACGTAACGCTAACCTTACCCAATACGACCGGTACAAGCGGGCAGGTATTGACGACAGACGGCGCGGGGGTAATGGCTTGGGAGAATTCCGGCGCCGGTAGTAGTTCACCTATTCCGCTTACCAATATTTCCGGGCGCTACCAATGGAGTAGCGCAGACGACGGCGAGCGGATCCACACCGGTAACACTTCGTACGGTCCTTTTAACTTTTACAACTTCGTAAGCGAGCCGAATACAACAAACCTTAGAAACTACTCTACCGGTCTAGTAGTAGGAACTAGTACAGCTACTGTCGCGGCGATTCACCAAATAGCCTACGGCATACAAATACCTATTTCGGGTAAGAAAATAGAACTAAAGTTTATGTTTAGACAGAGTAACGCCCCGGTAGGCGCTACGTTTGGCTTTTCCCTGTGGACGGCAGACAAAACCGCCAGCGGTACCACTACTAGCCCTACGTTAACCTATCAGGGAGAAACGGCAGACGTTACCATAAGCTCAGGTACTAGCCGCGTATACCATGCTACCTTTACTACGGCTAACGCCATTACTTCCGATATGCTGTATATAATGGCGGAAAACCGTACAGGGTCGCTTACTACTAATACTTATATGTACTTCCAACATCAAGTAAATTTAGTAGACTAATGCACCTAGACGACCCCATAGACCCCATAGACCCAAGGGCTACACTTTCGCAGGTAATCGAAAAGCTAAACGAAGTAATAGAGCATATTAACCATATGTGGAACCCGGAAGAATGACAACAGACATAGTAATAAGCCTTTTTCCTAGCGCCATAGCTATAGTAGCTATGTGGGTTAGGCTAAACGGGGAGCTAGAAAAGGTAAAGGGTAGGCTATACGTACTAGAAAGCGAGCGCACGGAGATAAAGACGCTACTAAAGGAGCTACAGCAGGGCGTAGAAGATATACGGCTACATATGGCGCGCCAGTAATGTACAGGTACTTTAACCTTAAGGAGTTCGATTCTCCGGATGAGGTAGGGAGCGGCGGAAAGATGCGCGCCGAATTTCTAAGGCGGTTAGATACGGCTAGACATATAAGCCAAACCCCTTACGTTATTACTTCCGGCTTTAGAACCCTTGCCGCAAATGATGACCTTATAAGAAGGGGCTACAAGGCAAGCCGCCGCAGTTCGCATTTACTCGGATGGGCGGCAGACATAGAGGCAACCAATAGCCGTACACGTCATAAAATCCTAAAGGGATTAATAGAGGCGGGATTTAACCGCATCGGAATAAGCGGCGCGGGCTTTATCCATGTAGACAGCGACCCGGCTAAAAAGGAGGCGGTTTGGCTTTACGACTAGACCCCATAACCGAAGCGGTAACGCAAGCCCTTAAGACAGCTAGAACGGGGCTAAAGCAAACGGGCAACCGCAAGCGATGGAGTACGCGTAACACGGTAAGCGGGATCCTGGTAGCGGTAGTAGCGGAAGACTCAGTAAGGCACGGT